>ERZ1034920.184-NODE-184-length-51802-cov-11.596189_pt1 | contig 51802 bp, 63 predicted proteins | sample MGYA00520688_ERZ1034920 | MGnify/ENA primary metagenome ERZ1034920 (study PRJEB33766, sample SAMN09781785) | gut metagenome | biome: gut microbiome | host: Homo sapiens | place: Madagascar | study: EMG produced TPA metagenomics assembly of the PRJNA485056 data... | reverse complement strand
ACTTTTAATTTTGAGAGCAGTATCATGATCCAAATTTTGTTTAGAGTTATATAACATAACTTCAAATTTGTAGGGCGTCTTCTGGCAGATCATTACATCAAGTGAGCTTAGAGTGCTGTATAAATTTAATGCATGCTCAATTGTAGCATAATCTCCAGTAATTGCGGAATGCGTCGCAATTACTATCTCTTTCTCAATATCAGAATCGTATGGAATAAGCACAAAATATTGATCAAGAAAGAAAACCTGCCCATGTAACGGCACATCCCTCAAACTGAAATTCTCTGGATGGTATCGGTCCACATTAACCTTCACTAATTCCGGAGCCTCATACTTCAGAAATGTTGATGGTTGCTGATTAAATGCCCTTGAAGATGTGATGGGGATTATCTGCACTATATGGTCTCGTTGAAGTTTATCAGGTTTCTCCATATACTCTTTTTCCATTAATACATCAAAGTATTCTGCAATGTAAAAATGTATAAATTCCTTGTCGAGGCAACCATCGATGGTAATCCAAATATCACTGAAATCAAGATCATCCTTTAAATTAATCACGCTACATCTGTTTGGATGCGATAACCACATTTCCCTGTATCTATTAAATACCTCACGTATATTTGGCATGTTTTCAAACCGATCTGGCAATTCCCCTGTTCTGAGCATCAATCGCTTAATCGCATTTTCTGGATAGATCTTGGGTTCAATAACGATTAAATCAACATCGAAATTTTCTTTGAGAAATTCCTTAAACTCTTCTACAAGAGATTTGACTTCATCCACATCAAAATTATAAACCAGAGATGTGTAAAATCGATCCATAATGATATATTCAGTAGGATCATCTGTTTGTAATAGCGTGTTCAGATACCCACCTGGTAAAATTGCCAATATTTTATCTGCCAAAAAGATGTTACCAATAGCTATATTTTTCAAGCTGCTAGTAACAACATTATCATTTTCACCATGATCAGCCAGCAATTTATGGATGCTGGTTCTAGTCCAGCCTGGATCAATTGGATTGGTAACCACCTTATAAGTCTTATGTTTCAAATCCAGATATTTGCTAAGCATCTCAATCTGTGTACTTTTTCCACAACAGTCTATTCCTTCAAACATAACTAATTTCTTTGTCATTCTTTTTTCCTCCTATTTATGCGTCCATTTTCCAAGGCGCTTCCGATCTTTCTTCTTTAGTCGACGAAGTTCATTCTCTAACGAAGTTACTCGATCTAATACTTTATCCATATCATGTATACAACTTTTGTGATTGAAAATATCATCTAACCTATCAATTCCAGGAGATGTTTGGCCTATAGTAATTTCTACTGTCTCGGTATTATCAGGTTTCTTTTCCATCACTGTTTCACTCCTTTCATTATTCCGGAGAATATCTCTCATGAAAATAAAATACACCATCTTCTCCATATTCACTGGTGTTGTACCATATATTGTACACTCTCCCATTATCTCCAATGATCTTCCCATATGGGTCATTGAACCTCAAAAAAGTATCTATTATAGGTTCGTCTGCATCTGAGATAGTAAATTTGTACTCATTTTGACGAACACAACTAATATTTAAAGCTGCCTTGGAAAAGTCTGCCATCATGGCTCGTGCTACAGAGGTTTCCATTGAGATATTAGCTGAAAGCATAATATTCAGATTATCAAATCCAATAACAATACATGGATTCCATTCAAATGTTTTTTCACCAATATCATGGATTCTTCCATTAAGTTCTTTTTCAAATTCGCCAGGAATATCCTCATATATAATATCTTTATTTGCCCAAATAAACGGTACATAGCACCCATTCTTAGAAACTTTATCACGGGTAAACAACCAATAACTTGAGTCCCAGCGATCTCTGATAAAAAGGTCATTTGCTGTTGATATTACTGTATCATTGATAAAGCACTTGAAAAGCCCATTTTCTGAATGTTTATTGTCATAAGTTCGCTCACTGGTATATTGAAAAATTTCAGAGCTGGGTATTACAGCATCTGTAATACAAATGCTTTCTCTCACAAGCAGATCCGTCCTTCCCCCCAGCGATGAATTTTTAATTGAAATAATTTGGTTTAAATGTTTCATATTCAATCATCCTTTCTTTTTTGATAAATATTTCTTAGCAGAAGAGGCTTCTTGCTTCTCCGCATTTTCCATTACTTTCATAACAGTACCAGCTTCATTTAAACTGATACTCCCACACATCCAATCAATATCATGAAATACTGTATTGGTTTTCTTGTTGTATAAAAATCCATACCCACAAGAGAACTTGAACAAATGGGTTTTTGGAAACCTCTTGACTTTCGTATTTGAAGTTTCCAAATGACTGCACCCGCAGAATGGGCATACTAATTTATTCTTATTTACTTTTTTCTTTGACGCCATCGATAGCACCTCCCTCTCGTAGTTGTACAACATAAACATTGTAATCCTCGTCAATCGAACAAGGATGAAAAAAGTCTGGGAGATTATCGAAGATTGGGCAAGCGGCATTTTCACTCGTTTTCACAAAAGCTCTTTCATCTCCGTCAATAAAGCATAATTCACCAACTCGAAGCAACCCAAATTTTTTCCTCAACAGATCATTATCATCAACACTTGACGGGTCAAATACATTGGCTTCAATACTTAAATTACACAATAAAACCCATGTCTCAGGATCAACATATGTGAGGAATGCGGTATTCTCAATGAATGCGTTCACTACCCTACATGATCCTTTTATAACGGTTGGTGAAATGGCCCTAATGATAAGATCCTCCCCTTCCTCTGTTGTATAAATACATGCTTCACCTACTTCAATACGTCCAAACTTGCATTTTCCTACCGATGGTTTTTCTTGTTTTTTCCTTGTTGTTATCATTTTTATTTCCTCCTTATACCTTTCTTATATTATTTACTACGAGAGTTCACTGCCTGAATAATCAAATCACATGGGATAACCAATGTAGCTGGACCAATACATACCAATTCCCCTGTAGTTTCATTAAATGCCTGAATAAGATCATTTGCGGTATTTATCGGGCATCTAACTTTTCGAATAACTGATATGTCATCATTATATGATGACAATATAATGCACGCCTCACCAACATCAAGGTCTCCGAACTCAATTGGTTTATTAATTTCATTTTGAATTGTTATCAATATCAACCCTTCTTTCCTTCAGATTTAATAACAACATCGATATCAAGATCGACTGGTACACATACAGCATCCGCGAAAATATGTTCTAACTCCATTTCGAAAAGGCTGAATGCATTAATCTCATTATGATTACTTTTAAGAACAGGGCTCTCAACATATTTATGCAAATCCAATTTAATTAATACATTTCGAAAACCTTGTTTTGATGCCAAAACAAATGGTTGATTAACTTTTAACTCAGAAAATTTAACCATATCCAAACCATATCTTATATTAACATTTTCCATCATTACACTCCTTTCACAGTGAAACCATAAAGTTTCATAAATACCTTAAATTCATCGACAACTGTGCAGATACTTCTTTTTGACATCTTAACACATTCTTCATAACTTAACTCATTCGAAAATATATAGAGTTCCTCGTAATTCATTTCTGTAAGAGATTTTCGCATATCCCTTGTAAATAATTTAATACTCGGAATATAATGACTTACGAGATGATCATGAAGTTTGTCGTGGTATAAAACAACTTTTTCTTCTTCTTCCAAAGTTGTTTGGACATCAAGTTTCATTGGACAACCAAATTCGTTAATAGATCGGAGCGTTGAAATATGCAATCTCAAACGCTCCAATTCTATTCGGTAATCCAAATTTAGGATCATCTTGGAATCCATTTTCTTACAAGCAAACAACGACATATCTCGAAAATTCTCAAAAATCTTCTTCTGCTCTTTATCAGAAGCAATGGCATATAACCTCGGAGAGTTTAAGAACTCCTTTTTGTCATTTGCAAGAAGATAATATAGGTAACATGATCCCATAATCTCATCCCCTTTCTTATTTTTATCAAGGAGATAATATATAAGAAATGGAATAGTTTAAATAACGATACGAATTGCATCTCTGGCTCTTGTGATTCCAGTATACATGAGTTTCGTGAAATAATCTTCATCTCTTGCAATTTGTTTTTCCTGTAACAAAGTTACTCGATCATATTGGCTTCCTTGACTCAAATGACAACTAATTGCATATGCATATTCAAATGCATTCATATCATTTCCAATAAAAATATCTCGATTATCGCCCGGCGATGTATTGATATACTCCAAATTAATTTTCAAATCATGAAATACTCTACCAGTAAAATCTGGGCGAAAATCAATCTTCATAGACTTTCCATTATATGATGATTTATTCACCCCATCGACAAATCCAGCTAGTCCATTTGTAAGATAAATTTCTCCTTTATCTTTTACATACCTGGACCAGTTATTTCTTCGACAGATTATTTTCTCACCGAAATTTGGATAGTCAAGGGTTTTCAAACTCAAAATATTTTCTCGGAATAAATCATTGATTGCTCCACGTAACTTATTAGAAGCTGTGATAATGATATCAGAATCTATCATTTGCTCTCGTGTAAAATATTTCCGTTCAATCACACAACTCTTTCCAAGGACACAAGGACGAAGTTTCTCGTGATGTAGAATCTGCTGTGAGAGATATATGATAGGATCTCCCTCTTTTTGTCTCATAATTTCGGTCAACCAAATATCTGGAGATTCTAGGAAGAATGGTTTCCCAAATACTGGTGGTAACTGATTTGTATCTCCAAGTGCAATGATTGGAATACCAAAACTAAGTAAATCTAAAGCATTCTTCTCTGGAACCATTCTTGCCTCATCAATGACAATGAGTTTTGGCTTTCCCGGGATTTTTTCTTTTAACTCAAAATCTAAATAGGTTTTAGGTTTTCCATTTGGCAAAAAAATAATCTTACCATCCTCGTCTCTTGCTATTTTTTTCACGCAATCATAACAAGCAGAATGAATCGTTTTTGCTGGTAAGCCATTTCGTATCATCTGGGAAACTGCTTTCCCCATATAAGACACAAAAAGAACTTCGGACAACTCCAAGCCAATCTTTTCAATGAAATATATGATCATTGTGGTTTTGCCTGTTCCAGCGGCACCCTCAATCTCAATCAATTGCTTTGTTGAGTTATGCCACCAGTTCTCTAAATCATAACAGGCATATATTTGTCCTTTATTAAGTTCAATTGACATAAAATAATCAACCCTTTCTCAAAAATTATATCTAAGTTTTTTGAAATATGAACATTAAAGTAATGAGGGTTGTACGGAATCCTCATGACCAACGCCATGTGCTTTATTGTCGTTATGATAAAAAGTACCTCCGATCCAAGGACTTCCACCCAAAGTCCTTGGATCGCCTTTCGTCTGAAATACATTTTATTAATGGGGGTGAAAATATGCTAACGTCATTCACAATAGAATACAAACAAACATCAGATCCAGTGGGAACTGTTATCGGAACACATAAAAATGTCACATATAACACATCAATTCCGTTATACATTCCGAAATTGATGTCTGGAATAGAAAAAGAAAAGAAACGCGTAACACATATCGAGCGCATTGAAAGTAGCGAAATCTTTATTAATGCAACAGAATGTAAACCAAAAACAAAACGCAAAATTATTACAAGAAGCTGGTTATGGGGAAAACTTGAACAACGAGAATATACGAAGCTTAAAAATGGAACGAAAGTAGCATGCGACCTGAATAATGATTCTCCACATGAAATATATTTCTCAATCAAATAAGTGAGGTGATTTTATGTATACACCACCAACTCTAACTGAGTTGATCGAAGAAGGGAAAGGAGCACAAATTTCCCATAGAAATTTCAATAACACAATATTCTTACATGATGTAAGAAATGATGATATTATCAAGTTACCATATAATGCAATTATCAATAAATACCGAGATTTTTTTACAGATCATATCGTGAGATTTGAGTTGACTGATGATGAAAAGGACAGATTTTGGTACAAACCAAAATATCTCTCATACGAGTATTATGGAACCGTAGAATATTGGTCAATTCTCTTATATATTAACGAATGTGGGTCTTCTCTGGAATTTACTCCAGACAAATTGAATCTTGTATTAAAAGAGGATATTCGAGATCTTGTTAATGAAATTTTAATAGTACAAAAAGAGGAGTAGGGATTTCCCCTACTCCTCTTTCTTATATCTCAATGTCAGTTGTAAACTTATACTCATTATTATCACAGCGGATAATCAAGATCTCTTCATCATTTTTTCCAAAATAATTTACATTCAATCCAAGAATGTATTTTGGAGCAGACGATATCTGGAATAACAAATACCAATCATTGCTTTTATGAAGTACAGTTCTAGCACCCATTGATTTAAAATATGTGTAATAAATTTCAAAGTTATCCATTGTCTTCATAATCTGAAGAATCTTAACACTAAAAGAAATATTAATGTCATTAATGACTGTTTTTGTAATCTCAGTGCTAAGTTTAGCTAGATACTTCTTTGATATTCCTCGAATACGTTCATTGATAGTATATGGAACACTGATTCCTATTTTATGACTCTGAATAGGTTTCCAGGTCTTCAATTCGTTTTCAGAAAGATTCTTGATTTTTCGTCCCTTGTATTTTTCAAATACCTTGTCCGCAATATCTGACTCAATCCCCATCATCCGACGAAATTCATTAAAGAAAGCATCTGAATTATCAAATCTCAAAAAATATCCATATAACATATGAAAATATTCAAGAGTTTCGCCATCCATTACCTCTTCCGTCATAGTTTCGTGATCAATAAGTTTGAATGGGATGATATCCTGTATAATAAAATTTGTGTATACTGAATCTTGAGAGGCTAGGATATGCGTAAATAAATTCTGTACAACAAGCTGAAGCTGAGTAAATGATGTAACCTTCGCTTGTATCACAGAATTTAAAACACGATCTTCCCCTTTCGCAATATCTTCAATATCTGAAAAAATGGAGCTAAGCCTTACACAATAATCAGTATACTCTGGTGACCTGGTTGTTTTCACTTTCGTTTTAAATTCTGAAGCAATCTTATATAACACAGAGTTATTTGTGCATATCGTTACAGCACGATCACGCCCTTTTTCTTCAAGGAGATTTTCACATAAATCACGTAATTCAAAATGACTTAATTGATGAAAAAAGCCACTTTGTTCCGTAAAATTCATTCTATCAAATTTTCTCATAGTTTTCACCTCACATCATTACAATCTTTCTCTTATCTTCATTGATCTCTTGTTGCTTTGCTTTGTCCAGATATCTCAAAAACATAATATGATTCTTATTACAAATCTTGAGATAATTGAATGGATTTGATTTTGAAATCATCACTTCATCTTTCAATTTCTCTTTCACTTTATCCACTTCCTGAATCTTCTGATGCATATTCGGATTATCCCCACCATCTTTGATCTCAATCTCCAAGTTAAGAGACGGAATAAAAAAGTCTGGGAAATAGAAATGCTTTTCGCCATTATAAATATAGACGTAATTATGCGGTGATGGTGCCATAATATCCTCTGGAGGAAAATCCATCACCTTATCAATAAATTCCAGAAAAGATCTTTCATATGAACCAGTATATGCAACTTTATATCGAGGATTTGTTGACCATTGATAATACCCCGAAATCTTTCGATTCTGCAACATCTTCCTCTGTTGTTCTGGATCATCAAGGAGAGTAACTTTTCCATACTTATCTGTCATTCTCTTTTTGAAAATTTCTCTGTATTTTTCTTTACATTTTGGGTCATTACAAAACCGATTATACTTATTTGTCTTTTCATTCCAAGTTGTCGGTTTTTTACACATAACACAATCCCCGTGCAGTCTACCAGTTTTCAGCACATATACATATTGTCTAGCAGTCATATTTCTCGGAATCATATCACAATGCTTCTTTTCCATATGTGATGCATATTCATCTAAGTTAATAAAGAACTGGCTACAAAACTTACACTTTTCTTTTTTTGCACTCATTTCTTTCACCGCTTTCTAAAGATTTTATTAATGAAATGTCCTTTGAGATATATAAAATCTGGTTTGAGCGTTTTTTTTTTGATACATTATTTTTGTGTAAAAATAAATATGCTTACCCTAGGACAGATAGAGCCTGGGAGAATGGAGGAAATTATGAACAGAATCAAATTCGGAGAAATGGAACTCGTTAATGGAATACCTGTAATGGAGGTATTCATCAAGAGCAGTGACGATGATAAGATCCTGACAAAAGGATACTTAGCACCATTTCGGCAATACTGTTTTCAGGTCTCTGGTACCAAGGACGGTTCTGGAGATCACGGTTCAAGCGATGTTATTGGACTGAAACATTGTATGATTCCAACCCTTGGCGAAGGGATCGGGTTTCAATCCAATAATTCGCCAGAAGGAGTTACTAAAGAACTCCTTCTTGGTCAGGCTGCTATTGCGGTAGTTCAGTATGCCGCATATAACATCAACTTCGAGCCGGTTGTCGGTAACATTACCGGACGCCTGCATGAAGGAAAACAAATGAGGGATTTTATTGATGAGGTATACAACTATCTCTTCAAATAAGGTCTCTCTAAAAAAAAGAAAGTGAAGCATCCGTGGAGGGGAACACTCCACTTTCTTTTTTTATGTCTATTGATTATTGATACATTATTTTTGTGTAAAATAAATACTATAAGACCTAAACAAACTATAGGCAGAAAGGAACCATTATGAACATAATCAAATTTGGGAAAATTGAATCAAAAATATCTGGAGACATTGTGATACCAGTTATTGAGATACTTACACGAAGCGTGGACACGAATGAAAACCTTGGAAGAGCGTACTTGCAACCATTTCATCAATACTGTTTCCAAGTGACTGGGAACAAAGAAGATAGTGCTTACTCTATCGGATCAAGTTGTGAGATAGGGTTGAAGCATTGTTATATTACATCTATTGGTGAAGGACCTGGTTATGAAACCAAAGAATCTGCAGGAAATATTACTAGGGAATTATTGCTTGGGCAAGCCATAATAGCGGTATTAAATTATGCTTATAATTGCCACAACATTATGAATATAACTATTGGAGATATTGGGGGATACTATGGAGAAGGTAAGAAACTGAGAGACTTTATTGACGAAGTCTATATGGGACTCACTAAATAAAGTTTTTCTATCACGGAGTAAGAAGGGCTCTCGCCCTTCTTCTTTTTTTTTTGCATTATTACCACCTTGAAACAAATCATTAATTAGAAATAAAGGACGGTGATTTTATGAACCTTTCAATTGCTGCAAAACGTATTAAAATGAAACTTGGAATTTACGGAATTGCTTTACCAATTGATAACCTTGATGAATTGATTAATGATGTCATTCAAGATATTACTCTCCCAGTATTTTCTATATATCAGCCTTTTGAACAAACGATATACTTCGACCTTAATAAGTTCGAACGTATTGAAAAAACTGCCAGTTATGAATCATATCTTCTCCCTGACTTTCAGGAAAGAAAACTCCTCGGAGTAAAAAATGTTCGATATGATGACAGAAGTTTATCTGGTATGGGATATTGGGGTGGAACAATTCCGATGTTACATCAGGGATTGACTCATCAGATGATGTTAAGTAATGCTGCAATGAATTTAGTAAACTTAGGACTCCCTGCCTTAACATGGCATTTCGAACCACCTAGAACGATTTACTTTTATAATATCATTGCATCGCATTCATTGATTTTCGAATTAAACTTCGAGCATGATAAATCGTTACAAAGCATTCCTCCGATGTCGGAAGAATCTTTCTTCAAATTAGCATTACTTGATATACAAGATAATCTTTATAGTATCATCAAGCACTACACAAATATTCAGACGGTGTACGGAAATGTTGAATTGAAGATTGATGACTGGGCAGAAGCTGGAGCTAAAAGAGAGGATCTTTTGAAAGAGTGGGATGATATCTATCATATTGACGCTGCCCAAATATATTTTGGTTGATATTGATATATGATATTTGTGAAGTGAATACATATTCATTTCATGCCATAAGTATTTGCCCAATATGGCACAAAATTCACGCGAAGAGAGACAGGAACTTTCCCCAGTTCCTGTCTCTCTCTTTTTTTATTTAAACATCCTGTATGTCGATTGCATCGTGTCAATCATTGTGTAAGTGTGGTTAGGTTCATCGATCGTTGTCATAGTCAATCCTTTGATATTAAAATGATCACCCGTCTTTGCCAACCAATTCAGAAAAAATCCACCTGATAATAAGTTCTGTAAAACATACTCTGCATCATCAACGTAAACATCTGTGATTACATAATCTTGATCACGTCCATGAGGATCGTATGTGTCAGAGAAAATAGAAAAAATCCCTTTTGAATTCTTAATCAGAAAGATCTCAACTCCTGTCATTGTCAGCACAATTCTCTGACGGTCAAATTTTTCCTTAATATCTGGAGTTTTCTCAATCACTCTTTTAGCAATCTCAACAATCTGAGTTCCGGTTACCTTATCCTTACATAAAATAGGGATATTATTCTCAACCGCATACGACACTAAACGTGTCGTTTTTCCACTACATCGACTACCAATAATCTTCTCAATCATATTGTCCTCCTATTCTTCGTAGACTAAGACGATTGTTATTTTTTTCTTTTCAATCTCAGTCTCTACTTGGTATCCAAGTTCTTCCAGTTTCCCTCGAAGAGCATCTTCAATGTCTTCTTTCACATTACACCGCATCGTAATCGTAACATTTAACGTGTTTGGATCACTTAAGTTGTAGTGTAATTTATTGATATTCTCTGACCACCCTCGTGCCAATTCAAAGAAAGATGTGAACTTTCGATATTTTTTACCGACAATTTCCTCAATACTTTCTGATTTTGAATCCGTAAGAGCACAGAGATATTCTACCATATCTTCTCTCATTATTCCACCTCAATCATTTATATTAAGTTCGGATATAAATTATTGCTGTAAAATAGTTTTTCGGATATTTTTTCGTTCCTGTTCAACCTTCATATTATCCAGTTCTTTTTGTTCTTCTAGCAGCCTAGCTTCTCTACGATCTTTCAACTCATACAACCTTTTGTAAGGAAGTCCCCACAAGATATCTTGTAGGGACAATTGACCTTTAAACAAAAGTAGCATATCATCTAAAAAAGTTGAAAATTTCCGAGCGTTACTTGAGTACTCAGCATAGTCTGCCGGATTTGAAAAACCAGTTGTTTCGGCTCAATGGAAACCCTTTCCGTAACCGTCTGACAATGTGGACATACGATATTCTTGATAGAGAATCCGATTCTGTACTCATCCTCAGACTTTCTGTAAATACTCTGAATGATGTTGAATTCAGCCGGAGTCATATGCTTATCAAAAATCTCAATGATCTTGTCATAAGACTTGAAGGTGTGCTCCTCACCATTCTTATCTTTGATAATAATAGCACGCACGATCTGTAACATCATGATATAGAAAAGCCGCTTTGCAACTTCCTCACCATCTTCGATGTCTTCCATATTCTTCACCTGCTCACAAATTCCGTAAAGGTAATCGTGACAACTTGCTGGACCAATATCCACAAGCATTGTATCACTGATCTCGATTCGCTTTACATTACGAACAAGAGAATTCTTTGCGATTTCAAAGAGCTGATGACCTTTTGCATTCGCAAGACCATCAATAAGAGCAAGATACCCATCGGTACAATCATCGAAGTCAATCAGACCTCTTGTTGAATACTTGTGATCAAAGTTCTTGCCACATTCTTTAGAGTTACACTTCATTCCAATTGTATCAATCTCCGGCTGAGTAGAAATTAACAGTGCATAAGTTGCAAGCGGAACATCCTTCCAAGCAAACTTCATCAAGAAATCGTCAAAGTTCTTGAATCTTCCGCAGGTTGGATTGATCATCTTGTTGTAAATGACTGTGAGCATCTTCCAAATCTTTTCAAAAGTAAGCTCGTCAATGGAATCATCACTCTGATCAAGAGTGATATCGCCAAACTCACCGTAACTCAAACCAGTCATTTCTGCTGAAAATCCGGATAATGGGAATGACATATGTGTCTTTGACACTGAAAGCTGATACTTATCAACAGTATCCATGAAAGAAAGATCTTCATCTTCAATTCGTTTTACCTTTGCTGTTCGTAATGTAAGGTCTTCAACTTCCTTGATATGAATTTCTTTACTTTCTTCAATCACTTTCTTCTCTTCATCAGTAAAAGTGAAATCTCTACCAAGACCTGTCTTGTCGATCAGGATATTGATAATTTCTTTTCTTTTACTATCATCTTCAGTTTCATCAGAAGATGATTGGTCATCTGATGTCTCTTCAGATACATCCGGTTCCGTTTTTTTCTTTTCATACGCAGCAACATCTTCTTTTGCTACAATATACATCGCACCATCCGGAACAATAGCTTTTCCGTTCTCATCAAACTTAACCGCCATAATCTCATCCATCATCTGTGCATCTTCCAACTGATTTGTAGGTTTCTTCACAACAATAACCGCGTTTGCCTTCTTAGCATTGTCACTCAGTTCCTCGATCTTTTCTTCAAACCCTTCTCTGGATTCATCGGTGTCGTAGTTTTGTCTGAACTGATGGGTTTCAGTCTTTAAGGCATCTGTATCGACAACCATTCCCTTTTGTTCATGCTTCATAGCTTTCTCAAGTGGAGAAGCCTCTTCTTCTTTTTTTGGTTCTTTCTTCGCCATCAATGCTGAAATATCAAGAGATTCGTCTCGACTTGCATCGACCTGAGAAATATCTGTATTTTTTTCATCTGCCATATTTCTTTCCTCCTATAATATTTTATTCATCATAAAAATCTGTTTCAAGCAATTCAAAATTATATATAACAGAATTACTGTCATTCGTTGTAACTCCGATAACCAACACATTATCAGAAGAATCTGATACAGTTGGAATAGCGAATAAAATAACAGTTTTCCCATTATCATCTAATTTCTGGATATCAAATCCATCTGAATTCATGACTTCACTGACTAAGGAACATTGAGTTGCAAGTTGTGCTTTTAACACATTCACATCAATTTCCTCATCAAATTTGTAGAAAAGATCTTGGATGTGCATTCCAATCTGAGGAATCGATGGAAATACTCCAGGTCTTCCAAATAAAATCATTAAAATCGTTTTCGCCATAGCAGCTTCATCTTCCACTGTCTTAGGTTTCTGAAAACTATTTAACCCAAACTCAGGTTCCACAATATGTGTGTCCATGCTTAAACCCTACCTTTCTCTTGGATTTATTGTAATGTATTTTATATGCAAAATAAAGTAAAGGAAGAGACTGAATTTATCAGTCTCTTCCTCATTATTACAGATGTAAAACTCTGGACTTAATTTCTTTTGTTTTGCCTTTATTCCAATAGTTACTTCCGAGATACCCGCAGGTTCTTCTTGTCACATTCATCAATTTCTGATTCTTATTATGGCACTGAGGACATTCCCATTCATTATCATCATTGATAATGATTTCACCATCATAACCGCATACCATACAGTAATCTGACTTTGTATTAAACTCAGCATACTGAATATGATCATAAATGAATTTAATCAGATCTTCCATAACAGAAAGGTTCTTCTGCATATTTGGAATCTCAATATAGGAAATACATCCGCCGGTTGAAATCTTTTGGAATTGTGACTCGAATTCCAGCTTCCGAAATGCATCAATCTCTTCTCTTACATCAACATGATATGAGTTTGTGTAATAACCCTTATCTGTGATATTTTTAAGTTCACCGAACTTCTCCTTATCAATTTCGGCGAATCTGTAGCAAAGAGATTCTGCTGGACTTCCATACAGAGAAAATCCTAATCCACTTTCTTCTCTCCACTTATCTGTAGTTTTCTTGAGATATTTCATTACTCGAACTGCAAATTCTTCTCCAACTGGATCGGTATGCGAAACACCTTTCATTGCATAGGTCATTTCATAAATACCAATATATCCAAGAGAAAGAGTTGAATAACCACCCTCAAGATATTTGTCAATTACTTCACCCTTCTTTAAACGAGCAAGAGCGCCGTACTGCCAATGAATTGGGGAAATATCTGAAAGAGTTCCTTTCAACGCTTTATGGCGGCACATAAGAGCCTGACGACAAAGTTCAAGTCTTTCATCCAGTAACTTCCAAAATTCATTTTCATTTCCATTAGCAATAATGCCAATTTGAGGGAGATTGATAGAGACAACCAAATATTTTGGCATATTTAGACTATATCATCATGTCATTTTCATGACAGCCTTGCACTTCAATTGAATAATCAATTTAATCTACTCGCTTCACTGGTGTTATTTAGCTTTCGATAGTCGTTTGACCTTAACAACTTTAATAAATTCATATGATTGCTTAAATTTAGAAGTTTTTATTAGTTTTTGTAATGATCCATTATTAACAGGGATTCCTAAATGATTATACAAATCTTTTATAATGTCCCAAGTTTCTATTTTTCCTGTGGATTTGTTCATAACAACAATATTTTTTTTGTTTCCAACCCGTCTATCTTGATTTATGCATGTACGAATATTTTCTTTCTGAGTAGATTGACGAAGATTCTTGTAATAATTTCTATACCCTATTGAATTCAAATGTTCAATCACTTTACCTTCTTCAAGTTCTCCAACAAATGCTTGATACACCAATCTATGAATAAAGAATTTTTTAGATTTCCCTTTATCAGTTTTCAACTCAATCCGCAAATGCATATCATTAGTTAACGTTGGTTTCATAAAATAGATTTCTCCATTTTTCTTAATATTAATAACATCCCCACATTCAGATATCCAATAATTTCTAATTCCTATTTTTCTAAATCTAACATCGCAAATTTTAAATTCTTCCATAATATCAATCCTTCTATATTATATTTATTAAAGCTGTCCTTGGCACAGGATTATATTATACATTACTGCATAATACTTCCCCTGTTAGCATGATTTCTAATACCCATTTCCTGATATTCCTAAACGTAAATCATACACCTTACATATTGTAAGTTCACAAGGTTTGCTATGTCACATCGCTGCGACAACAGGGCATTGTCTCAGTTTACCCTGGTTGAATCTTCCTTCCCATTTATACTTACCATTCTCATCTTTCCAAGGAGATAAGAACGATCTACATCCCATGCAAGAGAATACTTGGCCTTCATAAATCTCTTTCATTTGTTTTGAAGAAATGTAGTCAGGATACATTCTCTTAGCAGAACACTTCGCTGCCAGTTTTGTTACAAAATCAAATTTTCCACCAGAGAGATTATTCTCTTCATAAAGTGGATATACCAATTTCGGAAATGTTGGTGTTACCCAAACCCCTTGCTCATTCTTCAGTCCCTGTAATCTCTGACGAAGAATTTCGTATACAATAGCAGCATTCTCGTATTCGTATTCGCTTCCTGGATCAATATCCAAGAATAATGTAACAAATGGAGTTTGTCCATTGCTGCTCATAATCGTATTGATCTGATACTGAATTGTCTGAACTCCTGACTCTAACTCGTCCTGGAGTCTACTCTTCACAATTGCATCTACTTCATTATCGTTTAACTGTGGGCAAGCTTCTCTGGTCTTTCTTTCGAACTTCTCTTTTGAAATTCTAAGATACTTTCCAAGATGTTTGGTGTTTACACTTTGTCCGCCATACTGCCCACATGCAACTGCTGCAATAATCTGTGTGGTTACTGTACAAGCCACCTGAAAACTCTTTGGAGTCTCGACCATCTTTCCATTCATAACAGTTCCATTGTCAAGCATATCACCGATGTTAATCAGGCAGCAATTCATAATTTTCTGTAAAAAATAATCCATATCATGAAAATGTAAAATTCCCTCCATATGAGCTTGCACAATATTCTCTGGAAGGAGTACTCTTTTTGTAAGATCCTTGCTGACTTCTCCAGCTATCAGATCTCTTTGTGTGGATGCAATATACGCATCCTTATTTGAATTTTCTCTCATAACATCCTCATTATCATAATTCACTAAATCGAGGATGGAATCGTCGGTTGTATTCTTCACACGATTCAAACTTCTTCTATATCTGTAAATGATATATTTTTTTGCTAACTGATATTTATTAAACTCAATCAAGCCGGATTCTACTGCATCCTGAATCTCTTCTACTGACATTTCATCCCCAGATTCATCGATATTATCCACGATGTATTTAATCTGCTTATCAGTAGCCTGATTTTTTACGGAAACCTCCCTATTTGCTTTCTTAATTGCCGTAATAATTTTGTCTTTGCAAAATGCCACGGTGCTTCCATCTCGTTTTATTACTTTAATCATTTAAAATCAGTTCCTTTCATTTAATAGTCATTCGCAACATCATATAATACATCAGCAATAAAATATACAATCAGACTTACTATTGTCATTGCAAGATATTCATACTTCATAGTAGTAAGTATTTTGTATGCTGAATACCCAACAAAAAAAGATGATATGGCATACAATATAGCTGATGCTGAATGCAATATAATTGATATCACCATCATAGTTCGGTATTTTTGATGTTCATCTTTCATATTATTATCCTTTCATTTCAAGATTAATAAACTGTCAAAATGCAAAGAAAAAGTTATAAAAATGATCTAAGCCCAAAGAAATGATTGATGAACGATATAAAAAAATTGAGTTTAGATTCTTTAAAATCTAAACTCAATTATCCATTTGGTGGAAGAAGAATTATTTCTTCTTCCCTTTCTTTCCAGGCTTTGGTTTCTTATTCGGATTCCACTTTCTGGTCTTCTTGATTGTAATCATAACAGGAACATCATCACCGATTCCAAGGATCACCCTTCTAGCTTCTAATGGAATAGATGGGACCGTTCTTAACTGATTACAATTAAGATACATGTCGTTTACACTTTTACATTTTGCATGCAACTGCGGGCAAGTTTTAAGCTCGATACAGTTTGCGAACATCCTGTCAGTAAACTCAATCTTGTCCTTAATCTTTGGCGGCTGAGAAAGGTTTGTGCAATCTTCAAACATGCTCACAGCAGATTTAAGTTCTGCTGGTAATGAAAGCATGCATTTAATCATTGATGTACATCCTTTAAATGCGTTATCTGCAATAATAACGGAATCTGCAATTTTCTCAACATCTACTAATGAAGTACACCCTTCATGAATTGACACAATAGAAGTGATTCTTTTTGAGTAATTTGTACTCTTTGTAATCTTTGTACAATTCATATACATTCCATTTGCAGATGTAACTGTCCACGGCATATCTGGGCAACTCTGAAGATTACTATTACCAGCGAACATGAATCTAGTATTTTCGATTCCTGGTGGAATTTTGATTTTTGACCCGTCTGTTTCATTTCCAATATACTGAAGATATTCACCACATGCGTCTTCTTTTACCTCGAAATCTTCATCATTATAATGAAAATTTCCAATTACACCGACATAGTGACGAGTTGTCCCTTTTACAATTTCTTTCATAATATATTCCTCCTTTAAATAATTTATTTTATCAAAATTATGATATATAAACATCATGGAAAAATCGTTTTTTTTTGATACAATATTTTTGTGATAAAATAAATATGTTTAACCCAGGACAGATAGAGCCTGGGAGAATGGAGGTTACTATGACAACAGTATGTAAGTTTTTTGGAGCACTCGCAGGGGCAGCATTAGTAGGAGGGATTTGCTTATATAGCAATGACCAGAATAATGCGACAACATTTAAAGCTGAGCATGATGGTGATGCTCAGAAGATGTACGAGGCTACACGTCAGCTTCTCAGTGACAGATCAGTCTGCAAAGATTGTTACTGGGAAGCAAAAGCTTTACTCGAGCAGGTTGGCTATGAGTACAAGCATACGGTCTCTTGGAACGCTGCAAACTCAACTTATATTGAGTTGATGACAGCATGTGATGACATAATTCACAGTCGCCGTGACGAGATAATGCATAGGCATTATCAGAGACTGGTGACTGAGACAGTCGTCAAGTGTTAATCAGAAATTTCTGATTAACACGATAAAAAAGAAAGTGAAGCATCCGTGGAGGGGAACACTACACTTTCTTTTTTTTATTTCAATTTGAAAATTTCTTTTATCAAATTATTGATATACAGAATATTTATATTAAACATGATCATGTATGTGTAAAATCCATAAGATTTGTTATTAAACAAAATCTTCTGATTTACCCAATCCACTTTAAAATCTCGTCCTTCTTCAATTAACACTCCTTGCCGTCTAATTCTAATATTCATTGCTTCTTCAATCGGGAACCCATTCTTTAAATGGTATGCTAATACTTCAATAATTGAATGATTCATCATACCAGAAATATCAACTTCATCCCGAACTTTATCTAGCATACAACTACAATGGAAATACATTTTCCATCCAGGAGGTAAATTCAAATCTTCCTCCATAACAACATCAGTATATATTGGAATCAAATTAGAGTCGGATGGTAATGTAGGTTTTGGCACATCATGAATTTCATCAGAAAATAGATAATAAAATCCAGTAGAATACCACTCTAGCTTCAATGTCATATTAATCGTAGCACTTTTTGTAACATGACCTGCTCGTTCTGGATCATCCGCATTCAAATCTGTAATCGTTGTAATAATATCGGCTGGATAATACCGATAGTATTCGTCAGTTCCTGTACTTCCTTGAAGTTTATATGTTACTGGATAGACTGAATTGGAATTCATGTAATCCAAAAAATCTTTACATCCACCATCTGCAGTTTTTAATGGAATACCAGATAACGCACTCACATAACTCATCATATCCTTACTAAGATAACTTTCGAGAAATGTATTGATGTCAAATGGAATATTGATCCTCAAAGAGTTTCTAATAAACTGCATGTAATTGATCTGCTGCATCAATGTGTTAAATACCATGATCACATCTACAAACATCACATATCTATTCAAGGTATACTTAATCCCAATTCTATTTTTTCCATCCTGAAAAAATGGTTGCAAATCTGTTGCTTGTGCTCTGCTATACATTTCGCCCAATCGTTCTGTTAATAATGTACCATCTAAAAATCTCTGTTCATCATAGCTAATTCTCGGACGGAACACAATAATTGGGCGTGTTTTTTTAAGAAATTCTGTTGGAGTGCTTAATAATTGTCGATGTGCTAATTTCGACTGTACATGAATTGTCTTAAAGGTTTTATCAGGAAATTTATCTAATACCCATTTCTGGACTTGTGCTAGTACATTTCCATAATTATGTGACGCACTTCCCATCATGGTTACATATTTTACTTCATGAGCCCCTAATTCATGAGGTTCAATTATTCTCTTTTCGTCCATGAAAATCCCCCTTTCTTCAATTATTTCTTTGTTTTCAGGAAAAAAATAAGGGGCAATTACTTGCCCCTGTGAATTAGAAATCAAGTCGAAATACATCGTACTTATCATTCTTTTCAGAAGCTGACAAGTCTTTCGTGATAACGATATTGAAATGTGGAGTTCTGATATTTGCCCAAGTCTGATCCAATGATATCACATCAACTTTGATATCATAGATTGGGGTCCCTTTCACAATACGCTCCACAATTTCTGTTACTTTTGTACCCTTTGGATAGGGTTCGTGTTCTACAGTTGCTCTGAGATTTGATAAGAAGCTTGCTTCATCTTGTAAAGCATTCTTCCTCTTTATAACTAAAGTATCAATGGCAACTATTGCACCAACCGCTCCAATAACTCCTAACCCAATTGCTGTACTATCCTTCATTATAAATCCCTCCATTTTTCTTTAAAGATTCACGATATAACCAGTTTGTATATTCCTTGTTTGCAATAATAGTATTTACTCGGATTATACCCTCATCTTCCAATTTTTTCAGTGTCTCCTTAGCTTTATCAGAAATCTCCGGCGGTGTTCGAATGCTATCAAACCAACATAATACCAAACCGTGCTTTTCAGCAATATAAAGCATAGGATTGCAGTCCATTGGTATATTATCAATCTCATCTTTTGTTGCTTCTTCCATCACCCTTTTCTCATGGGATGGAACTGATAAAGCTACTTCTCCATCAGAATTAACGATTGCTTCAAAATACGAAATGAAATGATCTCTATGAGATTTAATATGTTCGATCATTTCTTCCGCACTCATAAATTCTGGTATAAAAGTTTGTAGATAGTCTTCATTAACCAACTGCAATTTCATATGTTTGCTCCTTTCATAAACTTTATTATCGCATATATTATGTATCATTTTTTAATAAACTCAAGACAAGTTTTTAATAAATTTGAAAGGAGACTATATTATGAAACCTTTAGTATTTTTTGACTTTAAAGAAACAGAGTCTGGTGACTCTGTTACGATCGAAAAAGAAAAGTTGCAGAAAATTCTTGATCAGGTATATGAGGCTGGAGTTGCAGATGGCAAAACTGTGCGGGCCATGCCTTGGGTCGATACTAATATACATCCAAAAGAAGGTATACAGTATGATCACCTTGGACCATGTATTAATTCAACTACGGTATCACCAGTTCCTGAATCAGGACTTCAACCGAGAACAAGCACGGCTTTATTCTCAGCTCATGATGAGCATGAGAAGTAAAAAATGAGAGACTACGTTTTCACGTAGTCTCTCTATCTTATTTGCTTGCTTTGATGATCTTGTAAGCAATTACTTCATCACCCTTTGGAGTCTTAACCATTTTCTCTGCTTTCGCAATTCTTGTGGTTACTTTAATATCTTTGATTGGAATTTCAACTGGAGAAGATTTCTTCCGGTAGCAAACCAGAACATCCCCATTCTTCACTCCATTTACTCCAATTAAACTTTCCCCACGCTCTAATGCAATCAAGCTGATTGCATCATCCTTACGTTTCATAACAGGGAAGTATTTCAAATCAGTTCTCTTTAGTCTACCAGAACTGGTAATGTACAAAAGATGTTTTCTGTCAGAATATAACGTATCAATTCCTACCACTCTCTCATTTGGTTTCAATGAGATTAAAGAAAGTCCTTTCGCTGTTTTCTTGTAGGACTTAAAATCTTTTGTGGATAACCGAATTCCATCTCCGAAGTTTGTGTATACGATGAAATCATCGCCATCCAGAGAAGGGATCACAGAAACCAACTCATCCTCCTCATCGAGCGTAATTGAAATTGTAGAAGTCTTTAACTTCTTAAACTCTGACAGAGAAGTCTTCTTTCCAAAACCTTTCTTTGTTACTAACACAATCGTAGAATCAGAATGCTCTTTCACATCAGATTCTCGAATCATGCTAACAACTTCTCCATTTACTTTGAAGTACCTGCTTATTTCTACTCCGATATCGTCAAATGTCATATCTGGTAAAGCAGAGACTGAAATACGTGAAACCATGCCACTACTATCGAACACAAGCACGTTATCTCGATTGTTAATGATAGTTGCCATTACATTAGAAGTCTTTCCAACATTTCCAATCGAAATTTCATCAGAAGAAATTTTCTTGATAAACCCATCCTTAGAAATTCCCAGAATGTGCATAGTATTCGGGACCTTAACTTCCCCTTTACCATCTTTCACAACCTGACTCTTTCTAGGGCAACCCCACTTCTTCATACCTTCTTTCAACTGATCCTCGATGATTTTATCAACAGCGTTGTCATCATTTAAGATGGCTTCACACCGTTTTACTTCCTCTTTAAGAATCTTCTGACGGTCTTTGAAGTATTTTCTTCTTTCTTCTGTAAAGTCATACATAGAAAGTTTAGCAACTGCATCTGCCTGAAGAGTTGTGATTCCAAACTCTTTGATCAAATGCTGCTTCGCTTCTTCCTTATTTTTTGACTTCCGAATAATTGTTTGAGCTTTCTTACCATTCTCTTCTCCTGTAATAAAGATATAGAGTTCATTCATATGGTGTTCGCTCATTGCTGTAATGATCTTCTCATTATAGATTGATCTGATACAGTCTTTTCGATACTCAATCCATCCAAGTAACAACTCTTTTGGAGAGTAAATCTTTGACTTAAAATCATCTACCAGACGAATCTCACAAGAGTAAGTTTTCTTAAGTCCAGTATCCTTCTTCATCAAAGTTTCGATCAGCTTATCTGGATTCGCATCTCGTTTCAGTACAATATGGATATCAACAGTTGACTTCTTTGTATAGTCATTAATATCCATAACTGAATCGATGACTCCTTTACGCTGAAGCTCAATCACTTTCTGAATTACCTGCTCAGCAGTCGTCTGTAATGGTAATGATGTAATTCGAATCACATTCTCAGAATAATCGACATCATAACTTGCACGAAGTACAAACTTTGATTTTCCTGAACTATTGATTGCTTCAAATCCACCATTATCCACAACGTCGCAACCTGTTGGTGAATCAGGAACCAGAAATACCTTTGCTTTTGGATCCTTAATCAACTTGATAGTTGCTTTCATAACCTCATTGAAGTTAAAGCAAGTAATATTGCTTGCTAATCCATAACCGATACTACTAAGCTGTGGATTTACTAATGAGATTGGGTACTTTGATGGCAAATATGCTGGCTCATACTCACGTCCAGTATATGCCAAAAGCTTTGGCACATTACTCATCTCAAAATCCGAGAAGTAACAGTCGATTGCAAAGTCTGATAATTTCGCTTCAATATAACGAAGTGCAGCAACTTCATCACCACGAATACTACCAAAGTTACCTTTACCTTCAATCATTGGGCAATTCCAGTTCCAAGGTTGAGCCATACTTCCAATGGCTCCTTCAATGGAACCATCTCCATGTGGATGAAGACGACCCATTGTATCACCTGCAATCTTCTGAGCCTTTCGAAGTTGTTTTCCCTTTGCATCATTCGTTCTCATGGTATAGAGAATTCTTCGCTGCACTGGTTTTAATCCATCAATCATAGATGGTGTAATACGATACAAGTTCTTATTTGCTCCAAAGAGTTTTGCAAACTCTTCACCAGCTTCACCAATATCAAACTCAATGATATCATTTCCATATCTCATTGGGTTGATAATATCGTTGTTTTTCTTCTTTCCTTTCATTTTCTCACCTCCTTAGTTATCCAGATATTCTGGATCTATTGTGTAATTTTCCATCATTGTCTTTCGTGCTTCCATATCCTTCTTTCGATTTCCCTGAAGTTTATAGAAGGTATCGAGAGCTTTCTCACAATCATTCATCGTGAGTCTTACAAGAAGTCTGTTGTTTGGGTCAAGTGTGGTCATTCCAATCTCTTCTGGATCTGCCTCACCAAGTCCCTTATAACGGATTAAAATCTTTGCACGTAACTTCGTTGTGATATCATAAAACTCACTGATCGTCATCTTCTCACTCTTCTTGTTCTTCTTATCTTCTACTAAGAGTTCGGAACCATATGTCTGATAAATATCAATGAATGGCTCGATCTTCTTTACGAATCTCTTATTTACTTCAACAGAGCAGTATCTTCCATCTACAATTCCTCGGATGAACTTATTCTTCACGGTAATCTCCGGATATTTCTTCTGGATCCGACTCATCATATTTGTAATGAACTTCTGGTTTCCAAATACTTCATCCAGATCATCATAATCATCAACGGTTCTTACTACTCCGCTCTCTACTAAAATTGCAGCGATCATCTCTATCAAATGATAGTTTACTTTAAGATAGTCTCTTAAATTCAAGAGATCTTCTTGATAATCTACTGTATCAAACAAGAACTCATAGAACTCATCTTTTGAGAGTTTATCTCCATTGGAAAGAGTCACGGAATAATTCTTAACCACTTTCTTCATAAAGATTTCTGTAAGTTCTGCTTTATTCTGCACAAATGGATGGTTCTTGTCATCAATATGATAAAGAGGAGAATATACTTTGTAAAGATGACCCGCCTCGACAACTGCTGGTAAATACATCACAAAGAAACTCATGATTCCCATTGCAATATAGAATCCATCGATATCGGCATCTGTTGCAATAATAATCTTATCAAATTGAAGTCTGGAAAGATTAAAATCATTTCCAATTCCGCAACCTAATACTCTGATCATATTCTTCCACTCAGCATTTGACATAATGTCAGCGAGTGTACACTTATACGGATTCTTTGTAACACCACGGAATCCAAACACCGCCTGAAAATCAGCGGAGACTCTTCCATTGACAACAGAACCTGAAGCGGATTTTCCACCCTCGATAAAGAAGATTTCTTTATACTTCTTTCCTTTATTATTACACGGAACATAGTTATCGATCTCATGTCGACCAAGATTATCAGTCTTTCCAACTTTTGATGCCTTACGGTTCTTCGCTGCCTCGATTCTTGCTCTTGCTGTAGACTTTACCAGCTTTCCGATTGCCTGAAACATAGAGCCATTCTTAGAAGCCAGCTCATTCAAACCATCCTGCACAATCTTCTTGATGAGAGGTTTTAACTTCTCATTCTGAATCTTCTCTTTTGCATTACCCATAAAGTCAACCTGAGCATTTGTAGAGAGGTTTATGAATACTACCAATCCGGAATCTTTTACGTCATTCCAAGTAATATCCCATTTCTCTTTTTCTTTCTCACTCATGTATGACTTCGTCTTATTCTGAAGGAATCTGAGTAATACTTCATTTACTGCATCTTCATGAACACCACCAGCATCTGTCTGGGTAAAGTTACAAAAGCTGGTCATGCATCCACCATATGCATCAGAATATCCGAACACGACATCAAGGTTTACATCCTTCTTCATTTTCTTCTTCTTATTCTTTACCAAATCCACAACGACATCCTCTTCAAGGACTTCATGCCCTGAAATCGTTACTGGATTGATAACGAATTTCTGTGAGAAATAATCTTTGTACTGATCAGAATAGATGATCTCTGAAAAAGGTTTCTTCTTCAATGTCTTCTTAAAAAGCTTATCAAGTCCATGATTTTTTGTAACATGGATTGAGATATCGGAAGCAAACTGATATCTCATGAGATCTAACCATGAGTATAATACATCGAAAGGCATATGAGCATCTTTTCCCAGGTACACTGGGTTTACAATAAAACTGGTTTTTGTACCATGCCTCTTCTCGCCTCTCTTTAATGGTCGATCTTCATCATTTATTTTCTTACCTTCTTTAAAGGTGATCTCATGCATGTAAGTGTTTCGATATGTTGCCAGCGAAAACATCGAACTCAATGCATTCACAACAGTGATACCGCATATATTCACATAGTTCGTTAAACTATGCAGTTTTTAAAAAACCTCCCCAAGTTATCCTCGGGATATTAGACTATATCAACATCTCAGTTTCCTGAGAGCCTTCCGTTTCGCAAAGTGCATTCGCACCCCCACACTTGTGGTCTACTCTACTCGCTTCACTGTTAAATCCTAGCTTTCGATAGTCGTTGAACACTACAATCTATGATTTTACTAATAACAGATTTTATTATATTTATACATGGAAATACTATTGAGTTTCATAAAATCAACTCCTTTCAAAACTTGAAATTACTAGAAACTGCTTTCCAAGTAAGCCTGCTCTTTATATCATACACAGACTTTCTCGAGATTTTCAGATGATTTGAAATTTCTGTTGGAGTAATTCCTTTTTCAAGCAGTTTACATATCGTTATGACATTTTTTTCATTTAGTTTCGAATTTCCATTAGATTCGCCCGCACGCCCTCTATCAAATTGATAGTTGTTGAAATCATAATCTTTACTAATGTTAACCCATATCACTCGATTTTTTATTTTAGATATCATCGATGGTTTCACATTATAATGTCTCGCTATTTCTGACATTCTGATAGTACCATCTTCAAGCAACAAACAAATATCATGAATGTCGCTTTCAGATAACGAATTGGGTCTCAATCTATTTTTCATGGCTCGATGCGTGTTCTCGATACTGGTAACCCATTCTAAATTACTCACATCATTATCAGACTTCGTGCAATTCTTATGATCTACTTCAGGCAAATTCTCTGGATTAGGAATAAATGCTATAGCTACTAATCGGTGAACTTTTCTTGTATACTTCTTACCATTCACCGTTAAAGATACTATATGGTATCCATTCTTATCATAACCGCCGCGCATTCTAGTATCTGATTCAGTATTAATAACTTCTCCACTAGATAATATTTTGTATTTCGTTTTAATTCCATGTATAAATATAGGCTGTTCTTTTACATCTAAACAAATTTTTTGCATAGTTCATAATCATAGATTGTGTTCGCTGCGTCGATTGTCTCTATTCTTAACCTTGTTACTATACCTCAGGAGTTACCCATTGCCCTTATAATATCACTATTGTAAGTTAGTAGTTAAGACTTAACGAGATCGTCCCCGCAATTAGAAAGGTTTTGTCATATCTATTACTAGATAAGGACGCCTAAATTAACGCCAAATTCTCCAGAGCTTTTTCCTCCTTCTGTTCTATAGAACTTAGAACCCATCTGGAGTTTCGTACATGCTAAATCTATTTTGTAATCTTCTTCTGGAATTCCTCGACCATCATCTTCTACAACCAGTCGATCATCCAATTCATCATAAGTAATATCAATTCTTGATCCATTTGTATTTGGATCTTCCAACTCATCAATCGAGTTCTGTATTACTTCTTTTGCTAAATGAAAATCTCCATACTCACCATATTTCTGTATATACAGATTTGGCTTTGTCTGGATCTTTTCCAAGTCATCTTCGATATATGACATTTTGACATCTTTATTCGCCATTTATCAAGGTCTCCTTTCATTTCGAATTCTATTTAAGTGTTGAATTCGAAATAAATTCGAATCAACCTATGAGAGTAGGTCGACTTATAAAATGAAAAAATAATGGGCGAGATGCTTTTCACATCTCGCCCATAGAGGACTTTCTATTATGTCAAAGGACCAGATTAATATCTGGTTCCCCAGCCACCAAGGTTACTGCCGTAAGAGTTCTTGTTCTTCTTTTTCTTCTTACGGATACTATCCTTCTTCTCACAAATGCTGGCAAGCTTCTTGTAAGTCTTTCCAAGATTCATGAGATGCAGGGAAGTCTCTGCCAGAAATCTCGTTGTATCGGCGCCGCCATTGATCGTCTGATTCATGAATGCTGCCTGGGTTGTCACTTCCTGTACCGAATCAACTCTCTTCTTTACTTCACCTTCACTCAGAAAATCTGCTTTAAATCTCTGATTACAGAGCAGGCATCTACAATTTTTGCCGCCCTCGTTTACAATGAAAGGTGCCTTCTTTCCTTTCTTCTTATACTTTGTATGTGGGCAAATCCACTTAAGCACTTTCTTTTCCTTTTTTGTTCCATGAAATTTACCTTTCTTTCCGGAACGATCTGTAACGAGCTGAATGATATCAACTCCTTGCAGGTTAAACTTGTTTTTGTTCTTTTTAGCCATGTGAATGACCTCCTTCTTCTTGATTTAGTTAACACGTTTACACAAGGATAATATATAACCCTTGTTACTATTTACCTTGAACCTGACGGAGAATAATTTCTCCATTTCGATTACGATCGAACTGTAATAAATAAATCAGGTTCAGCGCATATGCACGATCTCTTGTCAGTTCGATTCCCGGTCCAAGCAGAACTGCCTTCGTTCTGGCAAGTTCATCACCGAGCATTCCTGCTAATACAGCATCATCATGGATGTCAAAATCATCTGGGATCTTGTGTATCACAAGATCTTCCTCCGGAACAAAATCAACATCATTTCCGTAAAACTCTTTGATGTCTTCAATAAGTCCTGGGATATCAGATACTTTTGCAATAACATGTGCAGGAACCTGCCGTGTTGAATACTTAAACTGCAATGGTCTGTTATGATACTTCTTATTGATCTCTTGAAGTTCAGTTAACCGATGCTTCTGGAATTTATCCGTTGTCTTTAAAGCACAATCTTTTGTACTATAATGATACTCGCGGAATCGCCCAGTCTCTTTCTCGACACCATATGTCGAGAAATATTTTTCTTCGGTATTACCATCAATGGTAGAATACCGAAGAATGCAACCGATCTGATGATTCTTTCTCGACTGAAATACCGAAATAACATCCATGTTGGTATAATATCTCAACTGGCAAAACTTGTCAGTATCAATTGTAACAAATATCATTATGTGATTAATGCTTAATAAAGCATTTGTCTCAACCATAAGAATATTTGGATTAAATGAGAACTTATTGATGATTGGCTTTAGCACTACTTTCTTATCACTGAACATTCCAATCGTTTCCATCGAAGCATCTCCAGCGTCAACCCTATCCGGATCGGTGAAGCTAATACTCTCATAGGTGCTACTGTTTTTGAGCCCCTGTACTTTAACAGATTGCCTATTCGGATGATTCAAATAGGCAGCCGGAAAATCTTTCCCTGGAACAAAATCAAACTTAATTGACCCATTCCCAAGATCATTTCCGATTCTAATGTCCCTAATAATCATATTTCTTCATCCCTTCTTATAAATATTTTTCTGCTTCTGAATCAGCAGCTTTTATACCCTCGATTGCTTTACAAATTCTCGGATATAAGGTTTCCGGAAGAGATGATAAGAAATATCTTCTGTTTCCATCCTTTCCCTGAGCAGCATCTCTCTTACGTGTCTTTACATAAGTCTTGATGATGTCCTTGATCAGAGCAGCATCCATATCTTCCAGTGTATTGAATACCCACTCAGAAATATCGTTGAAAAGAGCTTTCTGAGAATCGTTGAATCTCTCATACTTCTCTTTTCTCTCCTGAAGGGCATAACCTACAACGATCTCATCATACTCTCCTTTCAGAGTAAGTTTCAGAATCTTAGCGAATTCCACTTTCTCTTTTGATGCATGCTGATACATCAAATCGAAAATACTCTTCACTCTAAAATATGGAGAATATTTCATTGCCCTTGGGGCTGGAACTACTGAAAGAATATCAAAGGCAAGATCATGATTGATGCCCTTCTTCTCCATCTTTTTCAGTTTCTTACCCATGATCAGCTCGCTTAACTCGTATAAATCACTTGGATCATACAAAGCAGCCTCAGGGTTCTCTGCCTTCATGATGCTGTTCTGCTTATTAATTGCAGCAATCATATCATAAAGCAGAATTGGGAGGTACTGGATATTCTCCATATCCTCCAAATCTCCGTTCTTATACGCTTTCTTCAGGTACTTAACGAAATCTTCTCCGTCTTCCCCCGCAATCTGTGCGTAACACTTTCCTTTGACTTCCTGAATATCTTCATCAGGAAGATGTTTCTTTTGTACCAAAAAATCAATGACATACTGTAAGTTGTATGCTTGAGATGAATAGAAACTTTCTTTCATCTCTTTCTTTGAATCGAAGTACTCTTTATTTTCTTTCTTGTACTTCTTATACTTCGCCTTCCCAAACTCTTTTACTTCATCAGGGATGCGAACTTTTCTGTTTTGATTTTGTTTCATTGGGTGTATTCCTCCCTTATATTTGATTAGTTAACAAGTTACTTTAATGTGAGCATAATAATATTTTATTATGCTCACACATAGGGACACTAGAAATCGTAAGAAATTAAACCCCAAACATCTTGAATGCCTCAGCGACATTCACCTGCCCCGGCTTCTTCTCTTCCTCTTCTTCATCATCAAACTCAATTGCATCAAGAGCAGACGCCTTCGGAAGATCTTTTCTCGCTTCATTCAACTCATGAATTCTCTGAGCTACCTTCTCAATTCTGTCATTCACTGGAGAAAGACCAGATGCGATAAAGTAAACATAATTCGGCTCGCTGTCATCTTCAGCAATTCCAATATGCTTGAAGCCAGTTCCTTTTGGCTCACCAGTAAACTCATGGATCATAGGGATGTTCATATTCAGAGAGTCGTTCAACTTCTGTGAGAGGTTTGTGATAATTCCTGTATTCATGCAGATCTTATCACGATCCAACTCGCAATGATAGTTCTTTTTCAGGTCCTCGATAATTCTATCCTCAATACATGAGGTATCGAGATCCTTCTCTTTGATCTCATCAATGCTGCCGACAACAATTCTTCCTGGAGTAGAGAGCATCGTAATCATATCACGATCATCAATGCTCGCATACTTTGTAGAGTGATTGTAGAATCCTGAAAGCACACGAATATCGTGTACAATGCTTTCATTGATCGTTGACATCATTGATGTACTGGAGAGGTTAACTCCCTTATTATTATCAAAGAGCATGTACTGAGCTCCATCCAGCACCTCATACAACTCTTTCAGATACTTTGCTGTATTTTCCTGAACTCCTTTGTCCTCGCCAATCGTCGGAAGAACTCCGATGAGAATAACTGGCACGCTGACCAACTGTGAGATCATGTGGTACAACAGCGGCGCAATACCTGAGCCAGTTCCACCACCTGTTGATGATACAACATAGATAAGCTCAAGCCCTGATATAAACTTGGTAAAATCCTCACTCTCCGTAATTTCACGGATATCAGATTTCAGATACTTCTTTGCTCTAGTTCTTGACTGACCTGCTCCTTTTTTATCACCAATCAAATATGTTTTTACAGTATCTGCTGCTACCTCAGACAGATCCTGATCAGATGTGTTGATGGCGATTCCATCAATCTTCATCTCCTTTGAAGCCAGATTTACAATCTGACCACCACAGTTACCAATGCCAATGATTCCGTACTTAATCATAAAGTACTCCTTTCTGCTTACTTCAGTAAGCGGTAAAATATTAATTGTATCACGAATGAAAATCTTCATTCAAAAATATCATATATAAGTAAATGGGTTTTTTGAGAATCATGCAATCTTTATCAAGAAAACAAATTACTAATTAAATGATATCATGAAAGGAGACATATATATGTTAAGAGAACAAAGACTTGCTCTTGTAAATGGTGACATTTACAACGAGAATACTATTGAGCAACTCTATTTCGAATCAATGAATGCTTTTGATGATGTTGATTTCTATACAGAAGGTGTCGGTGACGCTGTGGAAAGAGCTTTTGATAAACTCAAAGATCTTGTTGATAAGATCCTGACGGCAATCAAAGAGTTCTTTGGTAAGTTTAGAAAGGAAATCAAGCAGACTGAGATTGATCCGAATGCTGAAGTTGATGAGAAAGAACTGTCAAAGCTTCAGAAATTCCTTAAGACATGTAAGAAAGTTATTTCAATGCCTTTTGAGAAGCTGGCAGCTCTTGTAAAAGCCCATAAGAAAGGTGCTGCAGCTGCAGCAATTATCGCTGCAATCAGTGCATTTTCTATTGGAGCTATTGTAACAAAGAAAAAGAATGACAAGATCCGTGAGCATAACGCAAAGGTTCGTAAAGCCAATGCACAGACTGCCCGCGAGATCAATGCTTACAACCGTAAAATGGAGCAGAATGCTGCAACATATAATCAGATGGCTTCTGAGTACAATCATAAGATTGATGGTTATAACAAGAATGCAGCTACTCCAGATGCCAAGAAATTTGGTGAAGCATACAAGAAAGAACAGGCTGCCAGTGCAGCAATCAAGAGAAATGCAAAGAAGGAGCAGGAACTTGCAAAAACCCTGCAGGAAACAGAGAGTCTTTGCCGTGATCTTGAAACAAGAATTGAGCATATTAAGAAGTCAAACAAGAAGCATCAGAGATTCGGCAAGAGCAAGAAGGAGCTTAAGGCTGCTCAGGCAAAGGCGGCTGGACTTCGTGACCAGATCAGTGCAACACAGGCAAGACGTGCGAAAGCTGAGCAATACCTCGACAATGCACGAGAAACCAGAGATTATATGGGAAAACATGGTCACAGACCTATCGCAGATTCAAAGAAGGTCGATTACAGATCTCCTTCTGGAAAAGTTGCTATGCTGCAGATGGAGGAAACTCCTCTTATTCAGAACTTCTACACAATGCTTGCAGGAAAGCTGAGTCAGGCTTCAAACGCTCTTCAGTCAGGAATGACAAAGATGAGACGTCCTGCAAAAGCTGCTTAATTTTTACATTAAGCATTAAAGCAGAGAGAACGAGAAAAATCTCGTTCTCTCTTATTCTTTATGCAACCATTGCTTTTTGAGCACCTTGTAAAGATGATAATGCCTGATTTAATTTTCCGGTCATCATAGTATAAATAATCTGAATCGTCTTCAGATAAGTGATCTTCTCATCATACTGCTCAAGTTGTGGTTTTGGAACTACTCCTTTAATTGGTGCAGGACCTTTATCACCCTTGACTGATCTTGTCTGATATAATTTAGATTCTGCCGCGTTTTTCTTGCTCATCCATTTTTGTAACTCTTTATCACGAGCTGCTTTTGCGGTAGCATAATCATTTTTATCCATCTTATCGACCTGACTTTTCAGGATATTCAATTCTGATTCAATGTTGTTGATACACTTTGTAGCTCGATCATATTGCTTTTTTAGCTTAGCTTGTTCAGCAGGATCTAAGCTACTATCAACTTCACGAACTGTTTTTGTTGGATCCGAATTCTTCCACGCATTCAGTCGAGTTTCATAATCCTTGTCATTCTTCACAACATCTGCTTTATATTGTCTCATCTTCTGAGCATTTGCTTCTTTAATCTGCTTGTTATGAGCTTTTACTCCAGCATTCTGCTTATTTCGAACGATTGTTACTGCAGTAAATCCCATAATAAATCCAAGGGCAGCCCAGCATGCCCCCTTATGATTCTTGTAGCACTTACAAATTGATTCAATCGGGTTACTTAATACTTTCTTTACACACATCAGTAACTTCTCAATTTTACCAATCGCTTTCTCATCAACCTCTTTGCTAGGATTGATCTTCTGAGCAGAAACTGACTTTGGAGTAGATTTAAACCAGGATGCAATACGATCAATTACTTTTTGAACAGCATGCTTCAATTTCTTGAATCCATTGGAAATAACCTCTCCAACACTCTCCTCATAAAATCTCGCCGTTTCAGAACCGAAGTAATCATATGATTCTTGAATCGCACTATCAGCACACACTGATTCAAACATAAAATCCAGATTGTCATATAACGAATCTCTATCTGTTGTAAGCATATCTAATCTCACCTCCTATCAAAACATGTTATCCAGAAGTTCTGTGATATCGTCCACAAATTCATTCTCGGACGCTTCTCGGAAAATATCATCTTCCGGATCCAAATAGTCTTCATGATCTGCAGAAGACTCAATCATGATATCATCATCTTCATCATATCCATCAAGAGCGGATTCGTCAATAGCTCTTCCAAATTCCTTATACTCACGAGCAGCCTTTTTCTGTTCTTCTGCTTCATGTGCTTTCTTATCAGGTAAAGCAAGAGCAGTCGATGAAGATGTACTTGAAGACTCCTTATTCCCACCTTTGCCAGAAGAAATTGCCTGCTTTAATTTTCCGACAATGGATGAGATTATTGACACGATCTTTGCTGCGAATTTCTGAGCTTCCTGAAGATAAGTTATCTTCTTCTCAACTTCAAAATCATAATCGGTTCTGTCGCCACGTTGTGTAGCTTTTACACGGCTCTTAGCACCCATTCCAGCAAGTCGCTTATTTGCATCATTGATGCCTTTCTCTGCTTGACGTCTCTCATAGTCAGCCCAGCTAAGTTTATCTGTAAGTGATCTTACGTTTTGTTCAGCTTCTCTAGCATTTCTATCGAGAGTTTCTTTTCGTCTTGCTTTTCTTCCGTTTTTCAGAATGCCGCTTTCCTGTTTCTCGGCAAGTGCTTTTGCTCTTGCAGAAAACTTCTTTGCTTCATTCAGTTCGGTTTCAATATCTTCCATATATTTCACAAGCTGATCGCGACGAATGTTCCCAACCACAATGTCAGCATTCGCCTCGTTTCTTTTCTTAACATCGCTGTTATGTTTTACCTTTATAATAGTAGCAACGCTGAAACCTGTCAGTGCAGCAATACTCAATCCAGCGATTGCTTTTTTATCATGAAGCATCTTGCCGACTTTCTCAACTGGCATCATAAAAATTTTCTTTACAGCAGCAATGAACTTCTGAATTCTTGAAAGTTCTTTCTTATCACACGGAAGCTTCTCCGCCGGATCCTGCTTGATCTTTGATTCCTTCTTGAAGAAATTCTTAATTGCATCGATGATTTTTTGAATAAATCCAATTAATTTATCAAATGCCCTAGCAATGATATTCTTCTTCCCAGCGGCCTCAGTATAATAATCAACATCATCAAGAGCACTAACGCACTCAAGATACATTTGATTCATACTTTCCATTTCAAAGTCTTCCATGTATCTTTGACTAATAATATTCATAATGTAAGGCTCCTTTCTTATTAAAATCATATTAGTAACTTGTTTTCAGCGGAAAAATGAGGAGAACTTATGGTTCTCCTCATTTAATATATTACTTTCTTTATAATTAACTTGCATAAATTCGATAAATAATATCCAAATCTTTCTGCAATGACAGATGCTCTGTTGGAATATTCAGCTTACTGAATAATCTCACATTACAGTAATCTCCGAACTGCTCTGTCTCAGTTTTTCCTTTCTCTGTATAATAACCATCATACAGAGCAATGGTATTGAATCGACAGGATTCCGGCTGATCAAGTACATACTGGAAATATTCCTTCAAATCTTTCTTTGTAATTCTCAGATGGCACTCGATAAATGTATTGATAATATCATCACGAGTGAAATCAAACACAGTGGCATTCGTAACCGGAGTTTCGGTTTCGGTATCCATTGTATCAGAATTTTTCCAAATATGTTTAATCTCTGGGAATGCCTCAAATCTCTTGAGGTAATAACCAGTTTTACCAGTCGTTGGATCGACCAGCTTTCCAAAGTATTTCTGTCTTTCCTGTGGATCCAGCTCATTCTCTTCAAACCGGAATGGATACATTTTCGCATCCAAATCACCGTCTTTTGTCTTTACTGTCATCTCGATTTTTGTTTCACGGTAACCAACCTTATGAACGGTGATGTTATTCTCGGCTGTTCCAGTAACACCAATTCCAAACAGTTGAACCAAATGACCTGTCTGATACAGATTTCTTCTTGTAGTCGCAGATCCTTCTGTTACTGCAGAATCTGGTACCAAAAATGTTGGTGTATTGATCTCATCGTTTGGCTGTCCAATACCAAGATCATCATATAATGTCGGAATCAAAATTGGTCCCTGTACCCCAAATAATGTCTGAAGCACGGTCTGAGTTCCAGAAATAGGTACTGTATTATGACCGACTTCAAAAGTTTCATCCAAATAAGACTTTGCGAATCTGCCTGGATTATGATAACCCGTTCCAATCTCAACTTCAGTTTTTGCCCATAAACCAGATCCAAGTTCGACACTATCATTAGAGGAAATTTTATCATTCAATAAAATTTTCTTATTACTCATTTTTTCACGTCCTTTCTTTGGCTTTGCCTATAAAAAAATGTTTTATGACTTGTTTCGTATGATAAAACAAGTGTCTTTCAAACGAATATTATCATCAACTTCAATGTTTCCAGATGAGGAATGATGAAGATCATAGAATGCTATGTCATCTCGCAAAGTTTCCTTTGCACATATTTTTTCTACCTCATCGTGATATTCCATCTTATCCAACAAGTATTCTTTTCCACTAATTGTAATATAATCTTTCAGGTATAAAGGATCACTTAATGGGAAATTAACCTGAAACTTGGATAAGAAATCCCCGTATTCTGCTCCAAATAAATCATCTTTCATCACATCCACTTTATGCATATATTGTGGATGATCAATTAGTTTAATCATATTTTCCATTCGCCAGTCAACAACCATCACTGATGAAAAATCAATCAAATCCGTTGTGAATGAACGGAAAAAATCAACCAACTGAATCAATAATTCTTGTAAAGGAGATATCTCATCGTTTAAGAAATAAAGATATCCAACTTCATCCAACACATTTTCCATACAATAGATAATATGCTCCATATACAAATAAACTTTATCAACTTCAAGATCATTGACAAAATTATACAGTTCAAGATTATTATCTTTCAGATAATCAAGATAAGTATATGAAACAGTTCCTTCTGCATCTCTAGGAATCTTAAATACCTTTGGGATCTCCCTCGTATAAAACGCAACATCATAGAACTTACGAATCGCATAGTACTCCTTTAAATCTTGTGTAACACTCAACCGATAAGACAAGAAGTGATATAACTTTTTCATGTCTTTAAAAATTGCATTAAGTGCAGCCTTTTTTTCAGTTGGGCTAGTTCCAAGAGTTTCTGTACTTAGGGTATTGATGTATCCCATAAACTCTACCCATCCAGTTGTATCAACATCAAAATCGACTAAGTGAGTTGGCGATGATGTTAATTGATATCCGCTGTTTCTATCAACATCTACATCATGTCCATTCATTACGATATACTTTCGTTCTTTAAGATAATTCTCAAGCATCAAAGTAGTTCTTTGTATTCTACTAAGAATCTTCTTTTGAAAATGCTCATGTTCAACTTCTTCAGCAATTTCATCATCTGTCTTTGGTTTACATCCCTGATGTTCCAATGAAGGATTGAATAAATGCCATTTACCGTCATCAAGCTTTCTCCAGTATTCGCCTGAACGCACATCTTGATACACCTCTTCTTCAGGATCTAATTTAAACATATCAAAATCAAATCCTAAAACTTCGGTGTACCCATCTTCTTTGTATACTTCTTGATCAAGTACTTCTAAGATGTGTACCAATTGGCTTGGCATCGAGTATATTTCTCCTCGAATATGAAACTTCTTTGCCATTAATGCACAAAGTAGCATCACTACATCTGGAAGTGGTACTACTTTTTCAGTAATTTTTGGAAGATTAATTCCGAAATCAGTCAACTCTTCTGATTTATCTGTAATCATTCGTAACTGATATACTGACTCGAAAATCATTTCAGTCAAACGATATGGCATTGTAAGACCGATATACTTGGTCTCGATTGCATTATACTCATTCTGCCAAACTTCTTTATTGAGATCATCATCTTCCCACCAATATGGGTCATAATAAATAACATCACGATAATTAACTCGATTCAAAGGTTTTATTAATTCTTCACGAACGTCTTGCTTCCCAATAGAAACTTTCTGGAAATAAACATCAAACATGGATTCATAATCATAAACTTCAACATATTTTCCAGTATTGATATCAAAGACGTTTTTCTTTTTGAAAATTGGTCTTCCATTGGTATCAAACATTCGTTTCTTCATGAGATAATATTCATACAATTCCAGATTCGTGAATCCTAATATAGATCCTATATCAAGTATTACTTTATCAGAAGCTTTATTCTGAATCAGAATATTCATATTCTGTACAATTTGCTTCTGGGTAAGATCATCAATTCTTGAGTTAAATGGTAACCCATATGTTTCATAGAGTAATTGGATAGCCCTACTATCATAAAACTCACGATCAATTGCATTTGGAATACATCGAATCGACAATTGTTGCATTGCCATAACAAAGATGCAAAGCCCGATAAAATTATCGTAACGATCTACAATGTTACGATAATCATACACATATGCCGTACTCATAAAATAATTACGGCATTGATTATACACCGAAATGAATTCGGTATATGTCGATTCCATAATATCTCTTGGATCAAGATATAAGATTTCAAAATTCTTTGCTACACGAGCTTTGAATATAGGAATTCGTTTTTGACCGATATGATGCAAATATTCTGAATATGGATCATCTCCTGTGGCTTCAATGATTTTATCAACAACACCATTTGCATCAAGCATATCAATGTAGTATTTTCCGAGTTTATCCTCTACTTCATGAATATACATATCAGATGGGATATGATGTCTTTCACATAGATCTGGGGCATAATCACTTACTTTATATAATGCGTATTTGTCTCCAAGATTTGGTAATCCATTGAGCATGCGATAATAATCATTTTGTTCCTCATAATTATTTAGTATATATTCACGTCGATTTTTAAGGAGTGCTTCTTGCATTGCAATCGGCACGGTATCCAAATCATTCATATACGAATATATTTGATTATCCGTCAAGGTCGGATTCACATCAAAAAATTCATCTCTTGAGTAATCATCATAAGTAAAGAAGTTGTCTTTACCCATATACGCTGCTTTATATTTATCAGCATTTTCTCTTGAGTCCAAAGTTTCTAAATTGTCTCCACGATAAGAATACTTGATCGTCATAGTCTGAAGTATTCTCACCATATCATCGTACAATTTTCCGATTGGATTAATTAACGACATTTTAATCACCTGCCTTTATACAACTGTCTATTTGAAAAATTGATTTAAAAACTATTTCTTAATGAATTTATTGAGAAAGGGATGAGATAATGCCAAAAGTATTACCAAATATAAAGTATGAAACGGATAAAAAAAATCCAGTAATTGATTCTGACGAATCTTTATATAATATCCCATTTGAAAAGAATTATGAGTTCTTTTCAAGTTTGGAATCAAGAAATACTTTTATCAAAGGATGCGAACGATTAGTAAGACAAAATGATAGATATAGCAAATATATCAGCTATCTCAAGAAAAAAGTAAAGATGAATCATTGTCAAGTATTGAAACATCTGACAGATGAAGATTGTACCATTGAGATGCATCATGGTCCGATTTTTACTTTATACGATTATTGTAATATCATGGTAAATTACTACCTAAAAAAAGGATATCCAATTACAACATTTCGAATTGCAGATGCTATTTTGGAAGAGCATCGAAAAAACCGGATTCAAGTTGTGATGTTATCAACAACCGTTCACGAAGAGGTTCATAACAAGGATATCTTCATCAGCACAAAACAAGCTTGGGGAAATTTAGGAAAATTCTTAAGAATGTACAAATTGGGATTGGATGAGGATTTGTGTGAAAAGTATAATCGCTATCAAGATCGGGCAATGATGATGGAAACGAATACTTATGACACATTGAATCTAAACCCTATGATAGGAAAAAAATAAGGGGGAATTTCACCCCCTCAATCTAACGGCTATGCCCAACATATCCATTGAACTCGCCTTCTGCAAGACGAGCTCCGGATACTTTCCACTGGGGAATGTATAAAACATCACCATCCCTCAGTGAGTATGTAGGGATAGCAGATGCATAGTAAATTGCATTTACTAAATCCCTCGTGTCAACTGAAGCCATTGCATCGTTTGATGCTTTAACTTCCTTTGCCACGGACCAATATGTATCCCCACTTTTTACAGTGTACATACTGGTCACAACCTCATAACCTTCTGGACAGTCGGCCTTGATATCAAAGGCCTGACCAGAGAGTTGCTTTGCAACCCAATGGTCGTGGACTGCCAATACTCCAACAACAATGATCGCGATCATGCCAACCAACTTCTTTCCCTGTAGTGTATCCATAACTTTTTCCTTTCTGCCCAGGACTATCTGCCTGGGACTTAAACATATTTATTTTATCACAAAAATAATGTATTACTATAAAAAAGGAAAATCTGGGAACACAGAAGTTGTTTGAAACTTATTTATTATATAACATTGAATTAATACTTAATGGAGGTAACACATGAAAAAAATAACTTTTATACCAATAATCACTATCGTATTACTATTGCTTACAGGGTGTGCAGAATGTATTAGCACAACAGAATCTTCAGTACAGGTAAAAGTGGTTGATTCATATTATAAACCTGCTTACAATACCGTCATCATTAATCCGGCACTGCATATAATGACGCCCGTATCTTATCCTGCAGAATATCGAATAACTGTAGAGTATGATGGTTTCGAATATGATATCGAAAAGGAAAGTGCATACAAGAAATACCACAAAAAAATTGGAGAGTATGTGAATGCCACTTTAGAAACAAGCAAATATGATAATGGTACTGTTAGGTATGATATTACAGCATTAGAGTAGGGGGAATTATTTATTATGGATAGAAATTTTTTACAATGTATAATTGCAATCACACTTGTATTATTAGTAGTGACTCTGGGAATTATTTGGCTTATATACACTAATATGGTGAATAAGTATGAAAAAGAAAAACTGAAGATTCTTACAAATGTGGAGGATAAATCTTTTATAAATGCAATTGAATTTAATCGGTATGTATTGGATTCAATTACTACACTTGCTGAGTTTGAAATTAGTGCGATATTAAATCCACTATTTCTATTAAACTCAAAATATGATGTAATTCATTTTGACGAGGATATTGCAAAGATTTCTACTACAGTATTTAATGCATACAAAGAAGAATTCTTCGGTGATCCAAATATGGTTTACAAAGCAGAGTATATGATGGCATTTATAACAAAAATTGTAAGCTCTATATTATTGGAAAAAATGAAGACATTGAATGAGGCAATTACTTTAAAAACAATATAAAAAAGAGAGGAAAGCTTTGTTGCTTTCCTCTCTTATAACACGTATTTTACAAGATCAATGATGATCTTGTAATTATAAGTAATATCATATTCTTTTTTATTATTACGATAATCGACGGCAGTTGTTACGCCGTCTTTATAGGTGTACAGTCCGCCGGAACGAAATGGGATATAAAATTCAGGTTTCAATTCCAATCTCTTGTATCTATCAAGAAATATTCTAAGAAATTTTAAAACCTCTTCTTTTGATGATGTCTCAGATTTATTAAAGAACTTTATAAAGAATTTGATCATAGTATCTCTGTGAAGTTCTTCGTCAACTTCTCCTAGTCCTTTGATATCTAATTCCCCATTATGATAATACATCTCAATTCGATTGATCATCAAATATCCGGTGTACGCATTCTTTGGACGAAAATTTATATACTCGTCTATTTCTGTAAAATCAACTTGCTTCAATACGAATATAGCATCTTTTTTAATTGCCAACACATTTGTCTCGTCCAAGTTATTTTTAGTTAAAAAAAGATTTCTGGATTCGATAAATCCAGCTTTCAATCCTTCTCGTAACTTCTCATTGTCGATTTGCAACTTTCCAATCTCAATGTCAACCATTCGTTTTCCATAGTTTGGATTAGCCGCATTTGTTTTCTTGTTCAAATCAAGTAACTTATTTATTTTTTTATCCGGAAGTAACTTATACTTCCGGATAATATTAAGTCCAGCTCGTTTCATATCATACTCAATGATCATTGCATTTGATAAAAACTTAATCTCCGAACTTGTGTATCTATCTTTTAATGCTAATTTATTCATAATTCCACCTATCGGAATGGTAAACCATACTCATCTTCAAAAAGATCTAGCATTTCTTCTGAGTCCATTCCCTTCACATCATACCCAGCATCAGATAATAGCTCTTTCATTTCTCGTTTCTTTTTCTTCTTAAAATCATCATAAGAGAATGAGTTTAGCAATGCTCTTGCTTGAATATAATTAACCCTTTTCAAAACGTCTTTCGGATCATAGTAATGATCTTCAAATCGTTCCTTACTATTGTAATTAACCACTGGATAGCGGAATGCTTCCTCTATTGCTTTCGCAAGATAGAAAGGGAACTGCGTTTTTGTCTCTCTTTTTGATGATAAAATAATGAAAATCTTATCCTTATCAACCAAGGAATTTTTCACAAGATCTGAAAGGACTAAACCTGATTCTGAGTCATCCATTATATGCTTAACAACTAAATCAATATTTGATTTAGTTAAAGCCGATTTCTCTGGGCTGTCAGCAACGCCACGTAATCCAAAAAATAGTTTTTGACTATATGGAATCGATGTCATCTGTTTTGATGGAATCAATCGATTCGAAAATGAATAAAAGCGACAGTCCAAAATTTCTTTTGGACTGTGCTCTTTTGTGAACTTCGTAACAAGGGTTTTTGTGCTCATGTAATATATCATGAGTTCACCCCCTAACAGATCCTCTTCAAGGCTTTATTCGCCTTCTTGGAGCTCTTGGAATGCTGCTTCGAGTTCATCTTGATCAACTTCATCATCTGATTCTTCTTCTTTTTCTTCTTGTGTTTCTTCTGCGACTTCATCGGAAGATCCAGAAGGCTGTTCACTCCCCTCTGCATTCGCATCTCCTGTTGACTCGCTAGTTGCAGCAACGTCGGTATTGAGAAAGGGATCATGGTCATGGTCCACACCTCGTTCTTCATCAATATCGATACCAAGAATTTCGGAGATTCTCTCTTCGAAATATGATGATGAGATATAGATGCTTTCACCGGTATCGATGGCATCTTCTTCCTCTTTACTTGCATCAATCAATGCTGACTCGAATGTATCAATATCTGTAAATCCATCAATTGCCTTGAATGTAGCCCACTCGCTATCAGTAACCTGGCTCATGAAATTATTTTCAGAATATGAAATTACCATATTCAGCAGAATATTTACAATCTCCTCATCATCAATCGAAAGATTGATGAGATCTTCCAGCATCTGACTGTAAGAATCAATGACATCATCGGTGAGATTGAATCCGAGAACAAGGTCTTCGTCACTGTTAAATAAAGTATACTTAACAAGAATTCTCTGGCCATTTGCTCTTATAATCCCATCCTCTTCAAACGGTTTGCACCCCCCTTTTGTAGTAATCAGGTCGGGGAATGAATTGATAACGATATGTTTCAGCACAAGATGAGCAAACTCACCTAATAATTCAGCATCAAGATGCCCATGGAACATTTCCTCATCACAGTCAAGAGGAAACGTGCGGGAACCCATGAATGGGTCACTTACCCAAATTCTACCGTTACCAATCTCAAACATTTTATGTGGAACAAGCGGTTGGTTTGATAAAATAGGTTCATCATTATAATCCTCATCGGATGGATGAGGATGGTCTGGGAACGGTTTCAAACTGTCAACCGCATCCTGCACGGCTTCTTCATCAGCCAACACCTCAGGATGGTCATAAATAAACCGTGAAGTAATAGCCTGATCTAACGGTTCTCTGAGATCATTTATATCTTCTTTTGAGCTTTCATCATCATCAGCATCTGTCATACTCAGTTTAACACCATCGGTCATTTTAAGAGGCTGCTCTGGTTCTGATATTTTTACGACTGGAACTGAATCAGCCATTGACTGACTTATAATAACTGGATCGGCATCCAGTTCTTTTGCTGAGTTTTCCAGTTCAGTCATAAATGACTGAACTGTTTCCTCTGCCTTCTTATCACTTTTCTCAACACGTTTTCTTGTGCCTTTTTCTACATAGGCACCTCCCAGGAAGTTTTTAAGCTTCTCTGGGTCATTTAATATATCCAATGTCAACGGTGTATCTTCAACATCACGACGTTTCTTTTTACTCATTGTATTTCCCTCCTACTTATTTTCATTGATAATTTCATCAATGGACATATGATATCCATCGTCCACTTCTTCAGTTACAGATTTTCGTTTCTGTGCTTCATATAACGCAAGTCTCTCTTGTCTCTTCTCTTCTTTTTCAATTCTCTTGCGTATCGCATTCGTCGCATCCAAAACGAAATGATGATTAAACGGAAGTTGTTCATTCGGTTCATGAATGACATATCCTCGTTCTGAGATTTTTCCTATCTCTTCATCCTGATCTTTTCTTGAGATCTTTTTACGTAACTGTCGAAACGTATATTTTTTCCCACAAATTGGGCAAATCAGGTTATTGAATTCTCTGTCATAATATAGAATTCCCTGACCTGCGCAACTACACTGGAATTGCTTAAATCCTACACTATAAATGTAGGCATAATCGAGAATAACGAGTTCCCCAGTATCTCGACGTATTCCCCAGTTTCCATAATTCTTTGTCGCAATTCCAACATCACCAATGAAAAACTGGGATGAGATTTCTTTTAGAATCTCTCTCATCTTTGCTTGATTCTGTCTATCAGCAATATCATTTTCTGTAAACGACATAACGTACTCACAGACCGATATCAAACCAGTTTCATTACATTCATATGTCTTTACAACATATGGCTGTAATGCTAACGAGTAAATAAATTCTCGTTTATTATCAATCATGCCATCACGATCGTATGCAATCTTTACTGCATAACCGTCTATCATGATACCGTACCGGTTTGTTCCACCACCGAGTTTTGAAAACGGAACTCCATACTCGGTTAACTTCTCTGAAATCAGTGTCATTTTCGTATTATTATCAACGGACAACGTCCGAGCAATTTTTTCCAGTTCAATACATAATTCTGGACTAAATCTTTCCAGAATCAGTGATCGATAATTCTTTTTCTCCGGAAAGATTTTATACTGCATTAAATCCAAATCTTCTCGCATATCATGAAGTTCCTTCTGTTTCTTTAAAAACTCCGCTTGCTTATCAATCTGGTCGATGTTTTCGACATCAGTTGGGCCTCGATGGATCTCGATCTCTTCTTCTGAATCATCTCCATAACTCATAAATTCATCAAAATCATCGAATCCATCAATCTCTGACTTGAATATATCCAAATCGTCATCTTCCATTTCAATTCCCAAAATTATTCACCACCTTTCCAACTAAAATCTTCCATGACTTTCTGATACTCATCTATCGTATCATACTCTTGTCTGGAAGCATCTAAGAGGATATCATCGAATCGTTTAACTCTCTTATCTTTCTTCTTCTTTTTACCTTTTTTCTTTTTCTTCTTAAGCTCTTTCGCATTAATACCCTGAGGAAGCCCATTAATCTTTTCATCACGAGACTCTTTTCGTCTTTTGATCTCTGCCAGCATCTTCTTGATCTTTTCTTCTTTCTTCTTATCAGCTTTCTTCTGACGTCTAAGTCTCTTCTCAGCTTCCTTATCAACAAAGCACTTTCTAAGATTCCAGTTGTGTTGTTCCAAAAGTTGCTTAAGTTCAATCTCACGCATTTCATCTGGAGTGTAGAATCTTCCATTATACTTGATCAAAGTTGTTTCCTCATCATACTCCTCGAGTTCTCCCATATACCGATCATAATCATCATCGGATGAAATCTTTCCTTTGAACTCAGGGATGTTTCCTTCTTTGCCAAGTTTATGCTTCTTGTCATATCGTCTGAGATATTCAAAATCGTCTTCATCAGTATCATAGATACTCATACGTGCCCTAGCACGCTTTCTCTCAAGTTTCTTCTGATTTGCAACACCTCGAACCAACTCAGGTGTCTGTTTCTTGATCAACTTCAGTTGCTTCTTTGACATCTCCGTAGCAACATCATCCTCATCACCATTCTCAATAAGGTCAATAACCTCATTCTCGGAATAGTCCTTGGAATTTTCAATAATATTTTCAATCACCGGATCTGGAATTTCAATTTCTTCTTCATCCAAATCCTCTGAATCCAAGAAGTTCGTATCCAATTCATACGGATCACTTGAAGTATTGAGAATATATTCTTCCATAATATAATCCCAATTAACATACTTCTTTCGTTTTCCATTATATTTCGGAAAACGCATTCCGTTGATATAAATTTTCCCTTTAAGTACGTCCTTCTTGAATTTTTCTGGAGACATTACTCCATTCGTTTCAGCGACCTCATCAATAATTTCCAAACAAAGTCGCCACTGAATAACATACTCAGACAATCGTGGACACCGATTTCGCATGTTTTTCAGTTTAATAAGTTTCTCATGCTCTTTCTCGAGTTGTTCTCTCTCCTCTTTTGAGTAATGAAACTCATCATTAAAATCTTGAACCACAGACCGAGAATATATTTCTCTCAACTTCTGTAACTCAAGTTCTGGAATATAGACCTCTGAAATTTTTCGTCTAGGAATTTGACGAATTTCTTCATCGGTCATATCTTCTGTATTCGTTTTTGAATCAGAAGAGGCATCTAATATGATTCCCACTGTAGTTCACCTCCTTAAAATATGTCATATAAAAGTCCTCCAATCTTGTTTCATAAATATTATGTATAATCTAGTCTTAGTTTTAAAACCTACTGCAATAACCTTAAAATAAGTTCGGATATGTAATTTAAGAGCCGAGGAATCAATTATGATTCCTCGGCTCTTTTTAAGCTGCTTTAGAAACTTCTTCGGTTTCTGCATTTGCTTCTCCAATTTTTGCTGGCATAGTAAATCCATCAACTTGGATATAGGTGATCTTCTGATCAAGACACTTGAAACTATCTTTCTTAAGAGATTTCGTAACCTCAATCATCTTCTCAATCTTACCTAATTGATACTCATCCATGTAATCTCCATATTGCTCAACGAACTTATTGTAATCCCCAAAAATCATATATGCTGGGATTATCAGCTTATCAGAATTATGCACTACTTCATGCAGAGTCTTTGAAAGTGGAATAAGCCCCACATTATTCTGATAATGAATCTTCATAACTTCTTCTGAGATCATAAGATCATTGAGTGGATATCCTTCTCGATCAAATTTTTCAATTACAATCGAGACAATGTCGTGAAGTCGTAGTGGTTCATGATGAACCTCAATACGAACTTTCTTACCGTTTTCTTTGCTAATATTATTGAAAAATGCACAAGCATCCATTCCAATATGATCACGCAAAAAAGCGATATAATCTTTGTACTCATTAGATCCTCTGATATATCGCTTGCAACGGTCTATAAACCGTTTCTTCTCACGGGCATTTTTATACCCATATTCATAATTCATATCTTCCGGTTCATCTATTACAACAACTTCAATGTCATCTTTTTGCATAGTAACCACCTCCTAAAGAAGTGTTACGGGGGCATTATTTAAACCGGACCAATTCAGTTACGCCTTTTCCAGATAATTGATCATCAATCATATGAATAAAAATCGCCACCTCATCTAAATCAATCTCTTCCAGATAGTTTGCAATATGTTCAAAATCCCCATCAAATGCAGTATTTATATCCGAAATCAAAAAGGCACTCAAGTATTGAATTTTTATCAGCGCGGTTACTATTTGGCTGTTAAAAATATACGGATTTACATATTTGTGATCTAATACAGGGCTGAGATTATCGTGATATGCCTGGATCATATCAAACTCAAACTCAGTCATCAATAAATCCATAGCAACATGATCAATCTTTTCAGAAAACATGACAGTCCGTAATGTAAACCAATCCAACTTAGATTTCATATGACTATTCAAATAAGCAATACCATCCTCTTTATCCACTTTACTTACTTTCTTAATAAAGTAATCTTTCTTTCTGCTTTTCTCAAAGCGTTTTGCCAACTCTTTATCAGATGTTACGGCATATAATGGATACTTCTCATATACAGTCATATCACCCTTATCATCTTTTCCATTTCTATAAAATCTATAAAGTTTCATATAGTCACCACCTTTCACATAAATGTAAAATGAAACTCTCGAAACATGTATCCCATAAAATCCACACTCAAATAAACTGGTTCACCAGTTTCCATTCGAGTTAGGAAATCTATTATATTTATGATACCACTGTTGATGACATACTTCTGATAAGGTTTCTTTAATATTGGCATAATTTCGTCCATGTTATATACCCTATCTCGAACATCTTCCAATTCATCATCAATAAATTCAAATGTACCATTATATGACTCATCCTCAAAATGTGTTGTTACAAAAGTAATTACATCATCACCATAATCATAAGCCGCTTCCTGTAACTGTATATCAATTGGAACACTCATCTTCAGTTTTTCTTTCTTCATCACAAAATTATTCATATTTCGCATCAATTGAAACTCTTTTGCCCATTTTTTATTCGATGTGACAGCATATAAATAACATGGTTCCCCATCAAAATAATAAACACCTTGTGAGTTGTCTATGATCATCTCTCTTACCATTTGATAACTTGGGTCATCTTCAACCGCATGTATCTTTATGAAAAAGAGATAGTTTTTCTCCTTATTCATCAAACTCCCTCTTTCTGTAAATATTCATAAACAGCTTCCGGATCTATAATATATTTATAAATCATCATAAGCATGCCGAGTGTATTAAATTCATACTCATGACGACTTCCTGAAAAGCTCGAATTATAGTCATAGAGCTCTCGATCTTCATCAGTAGCATACACGTTATACCATGCATCCATATAATCGATGCATCCCAATGCAAATTGAAAAGCTTCGTTAAAAATATTCGGGTCAACTTCTGCAAGTCCTTGATACTCTGTAAAATACTCCTCCTCGGCATATGTCATTGAATAAGTGACCTCCATTTTTGTTAATGGTAAGTATATTGCATCTTTCTTTCCAATATGATCTAATGGAAATAACTGAACAAGAGCGATACTCATTTCAACACGAAATCGTTTATATTCCTCTTCATCTAATTCAATCTTCTTTCGTAATAATCTCTGATGGATCATACAAAAATCGTCCATCAGGTGTTTATCAGTGGAAAATCCAAAAAGGATTTTCCACTTTTCTATATTCTCATCCCATTGTGCAAGTCTACTGTCAGTCGATGAATACATAGTATCTTTGTAGACTTTATCTGGAACAACACAAAACGCCATATGCACTTTCATGCTAATCTTCACCCCTAACTTGTTTTAATAATTTTACAACATCTATCGTTGGAGAAAAATATCTTACCCAAATTTCAAACTGAGTTTTATACTTCCCGTAAACCTTATCAATGATCTTTATCATCTCACGATTTCTCAAATACTCAGGAGATCGAGTATTTTGATTTTTTCGATGTTTATCAATCACATAGTCAATGGATGGCTTATACTGTGAAAGATCTTTTGCGATCATTTCTTCAAACCGTGTCACCACCGTAGGAGTGTACGTGCCATCAAAATATGTTTCAACGATCTCATAGAGATAAAATCTCTCTTTGAACTTCTTGTATTCAGACCGTTTTACTCTTTTTCGCTTTACATAGAAAATGTCTTTATTTCGACACTCCATGAATTTTTGCATATCTTCCTTATTTGTACAATATCCATATAATGAGATATTGATGGTATCTGTTACATATTGCTCTGTATCACCATTGATCAAATATGGAAAATCTTCTGCTAATGCGTTATCTAATACTAAGTATGCAAAATATACATTCATCAAATCACCTCTTTCAAAATCTTTTTATAATTAAGGGCATCTCTATTCATTCTCATTAAAAGCATAAACGGTTCTTCATCAATATCTATCTCAGTAATTCCTTTGTTGCTAATGTAATATTCAGAATATCTCAATATGTTCAAAGAATCCAGAATTCCTTTCTTAAAAATAAAAGGGGATACTTCTGCAAGCGATGGCATTATTACTTGCATCCTTGTAATACCTGCTTGAATATTCAGATACTCTCGATATGATAGCATTATAGAAACTTTCGTTTGAGAAATTTTGAACTCAAAACTTTTCATTCGACAAGTCGAGCATTGGTCACTTAACCAAACTCGCTCTTTTTTTGTCATAGGTTTTTTCTTTATTACAAAATAATCATTATTCCTAAACTTCATAAACGCATCTTTTTCGCTTTTAATACTCGTATATGCATATAGTTCAAAATCATTTGCATCTTTCTTATATATTAAGAAATAGTCTATTTCATTCATCCTCTTCACCTGTAAGAATTATTTCAATCCCTTCCTTTCTAATTTTTTTCATCACTTTCTTTATCTGTTTCTTATACTTCTTTTTACAGTTAATGATTTCGGAGCATTCTTCAACGAAATCCATCATTTCTTCTATCTCAGTTTTTGTCATCGTTATTCCCCCTATTTGTAAAAGGTTCCATATCTATTAAGATAATATATCAAATAAAGAAAGTATTGGGAATGAAGAGAATTTATCTCTTCATTCCCAAAGTATTACAGGCTCTCATAATCCCCTTCATCCAACTCTTCCTGTTGTTTACGAAGTGTCTCAAGCAGTTTATCTGCTTCGATAGCTTCCTTAGAAGTAGAGTTGTTCTTATATGTATTCACAATGAATACAATGAATGTGATGACATCAGAAGTCATCTGATACACATCAGTTCCACTGAATGGAAGAGGGTTTAATCCCTTCATAGAAAGGAAATGATTGAGTGCCAGAATGAATAAAGCGATCCAACGAACGTATACAGAAAGCTTTACATGTTTCCAATCAATTCTAAGAATGATTCGGATTAACCTGCCAATAGTCTTATGCCCAGCAGTCCAGATTGCTTTCTTTACAGATTTAACAACGGACTTTACTTTCTTAACTAATGCTTTTGTAAATCTACTCTTCATAATCATTCAACTCCTTTCGTTTTTAGTTAATATAAAGTTTTAATGAATTAAAAGATTGCTCGTAACTTATAGTTAAGTATTTTGTAAGGGAGGACTGAAAAATGAGAGGTCTTGTGACAATTAATGAAGGATTGTCTTGTCTCTTTCCATCGAAGAAAAAGGAAAGGAATACGTTTGAGATAATTGATGATGACGATATTTTGTTGTTTTGTTGTATTCAAGGAATCTCTGTAAATCGTTTAGACTATTCTCAGGAAGAATTTGAGAAGTTAAAAATATCAGCTATGAAAGAAAGACAAAAGACACAAGAAAATAGAAGAAATAAGATACTGGAAACTTTAATCAACTTATAATAAGGAGGAAAGAAATATGTTTTGTGAGAAGTTTGATACGATTGAAGAAGCTCAGGATAAATATCCAAAAGAGGTTTGTAATTCATGTCCTAACAATGTATTTGAAAATGGAATGATGAGTTGCAAATTAATTGAAAAAACTTTACTTGGAGGTGATGACGAATGAAAATAACATATTGTGATATAGCGAACCTTGAAGATATTTTTTATTACTATAGAAATATGAAGAGAGAGAATGCTTTCCCAGTAGGAACTTCCAACCATACTATTTTTAATTCTGCTAAAATTGCAATGACTATTGAAGATATTACTGCAATAGAAGCAATTCGTCTCAGAGAAATATCAGATCAATGTGATATAGAGAGATCAGAGGCAGTTCTTGGTGACTACGAATCTCTTGGATTCTCTGAGGACATTTGGCTTGCTCTTGAAGAAATGAAAAAATTCTTAAACCTGGTAGAACATGATGAGCAGTTTGTAGTGGACAGAAAGTATGAATTCGTTGCACAGAGGCATTACTCATGCACTCTATTTTTTAATGGAATTTCATTACTTTCACTTCTTGGATCCAATACCGAAGCTGTTTTTTACAAGGATAATTCCACAAAAGAACTTTTTGATGAGTATACAGAAGAAACTTATCAAAAAATGATTGGAAGATTTGTAACCTTATTTGCAAATGAATTCTATTCTGGTTTATTTGCAAAATTGGATACTGAGGATCTCTTTGTAAGAGATTTAATCTCAGATAAGTACTGTAGCAGATTAAATGGAAGATTCTCAAAGTTAGTTCGAATCATTTGTCCATTTGGAGGAAATATCAAGTTTGTTCCAGATGAAGATGAATTAGTCGAAAATGAAAAAGGAATGACTGCATTAAAACAAAATTTTGAATTATATCAAGATAAGATTGATTTGTACTTTGTAGTGAATTCCTCTTTCTACAGCTTCATGCAGTTGATAATGAAACATCCTGAAGTAGAAGTTTTTACAGATTCTTTTAAGAATCAATTACTCACAAGTGAAAGTTTCTTCTTAGATGCGGAGATATCTGAAAAATATCAGAAGAGATTTGGATCTCTATTTGAACCAATCTTACAGTGGAAAGCATATGTAGGGAATTCAAAAGAGTATAACACATTCTTCAAACTTACAATGCTACCAGAGAATACAAATTTCACATATGTCGTAAAGATAAAATGGTCAGATGTATCAGGTGTAGTGATAAAGAAAGAACCATTGAATGAAGAATTACAAGAAATAAAAGATTCGATAAATGAAGAGTATTCGACATTATCAAGAATACTTAGTAAATAATAATTGCGAGAGATGGGAAAATCCTATCTCTCGTTTTTAAC
>ERZ1034920.179-NODE-179-length-52260-cov-27.350579_pt1 | contig 52260 bp, 56 predicted proteins | sample MGYA00520688_ERZ1034920 | MGnify/ENA primary metagenome ERZ1034920 (study PRJEB33766, sample SAMN09781785) | gut metagenome | biome: gut microbiome | host: Homo sapiens | place: Madagascar | study: EMG produced TPA metagenomics assembly of the PRJNA485056 data... | reverse complement strand
TTTAAATGAGTGTGGAATTTACTTCTGCACTGGAATTTACTTTTTCAAGTTAGCAGCTTTTACAGGAAGCTAAACTTTACCGTCTTTTTCTTGCTACTATTTTATACCTTCATTGTCTTTGCCAGGGAATTGAGCAATGCTGCCATTTCCGGATTTGCCAGTACCTTCATAAGAAGCTCTGCATCAACCCCATCCGGCACTTCAATCTTCTTGCTTTCTCCTTTATCATCCCTCATCTGTGGATTCAGATTCTCCTTATTATAAAAGGCATTCTCCATCATCTCTGCATTTTTTCTTCGGTCTTCATCAATAATATGACCATATACTTCTGTTATCATATCTGCCTGTGCATGTCCGGAATCTCCCTGGACGGCCTTGATATCTCCACCACTCAGTTTCAGTTTGTACGTTACACTGGTATGACGCAGACTGTGAAACACTACATCTGGAAGTCCCAGTTCATCAATGATATCCTGCATTTTATTTCTCAGATAACTGTCTCCAATCGGCAATCCGAAGGTTGTTGCCATTACAAGGTTATAATCATGATACTCATTACCCAATCATATTTTCTTCTGCCATACCTAATATGATTACTTAGAAAGGCATAATACTATGAAAGATTTAGGAAAGACCATTGCAAAATACAGAAAAGAACACAAACTGAATCAGAGTCAGCTTGCAAAAGAACTGGAAAACTATGATATCTATGTAAAGCAGAATTCAATCAGCGCCTGGGAGCTTGGCACAGCAACACCAAATGCCAGACAGTTTCTCGCCTTATGTGAAATTCTTGAAATATACGATATCTATACGAATTTTATTGGTCAGAATCCTCTGAATCCATTCCGAAACCTGAATGAGAAGGGTATGAACAAGGTGCTTGAATATATCAGCGATCTGGAAGACACCGGCAACTATAAGCCGGCAGATATCATTCCTATTCATGTGATCCGGGAAAGAAAAGTATTTTACAATACTGTTTCTGCCGGTACCGGCTCTTTCCTCGACAGCGATGAATATGAAATGATTTCCTCTCCTGATATTCCGGAAGCTGCAACCTTCGGTATATATGTAGATGGTGACAGTATGGAGCCTATATATCATAATAAGGATCTCATCTGGATTGAACAGACAGCATGCCTCGATGATGGCGAAATAGGTATCTTCTATCTTGATGGAAATGCATACGTGAAGAAATTCCAGAATAACAGACTCGGAACCTACCTCGTATCACTCAATAAAAAATATGATCCGATTCCGGTTACAGAAAACAGTTCTTTCAAAATTTTTGGCCGTGTGCTTTCATAAGTCCGTTTTATGGGACACCTGATTTGGCAGAATTATAATATCCGTCAGGACATGCACACTTTTTCACACTATTTTTTATATTTTGGAGGTACGCAGATATGAATATGGATATAGACATAAATACAGGCACAGACACAGTTACCTGCAGGCTGGTTGAAGCCAGAAACAATCTTGGCATCACGCAAAAGGAACTCGCCTCTGCCACCGGTATCATCGTGAAAACTATTTCTAATATAGAAAAAGAAATAACTATGCCCTCTGTACTCTATGCCATGAGAATTGCTGATTTTTTTCATCAACCGGTAACCAGCTTATTCAGCTATCATCCCAGCCATGAAAATGATAAAGGAGATGATCCAAATGGAAAATAGGAAACCATTGGATTTGATGTCGAAAAATGCAAAGGCATAGAACCTGTGATAGGTGCTATGCCTTCGTGCTTATTCATCTTCTCAAAGTGTCAGACGGCACATTGTAACCTACTCATTTACTATAGTTATTTATTCCCAAATACTATAAATATTATTGTAATCAGTTTTTACTTTTCCCATCTATTAATGTAGTAATAATACTTAATAACAGTGCCAATTCCAAAACCCCTGTTTCCAAACCACATTTATAATTAAGCATAATAAATGCAATTACAAAAAGTATAATTGTTATTAACCGTAATAAAATTACTAATTTTCTCATTTGCTCCCCTTATTTTTTAATAATAACCAATTACAATATTTCAAAACGCTTTTCTTAGATATCGAAACACAAATTCCTAACTCCATAAAAGTCATCAACGTGCTACTGCCCCCATATGACATTATAGGTAATGGTAGTCCCGTATTGGGAAACAAAGAGGTTGCAACACAAATATTAATAACTACTTGTAATGCAATATGTATAAATATCCCTGTTGCCAAAATTGTATCATATATAGATGTTGCATTAATTGCTATCTTCATTATTTGAAACAACATATATGCATAGGCTAATATAAGACCAATTCCACCAAAAATACCTAATTGATGAGTTAATAATGCAAAAATAAAATCTGTATGTTCCTCAGGTATTAATACATAATTTTTACCTAATCCAACTCCCATCAATCCCGCTGATCCGATACCATATAATGCAGACTGCGTTTGATATGCAATATCTGGATACTGCTCCGGATGTAGCCAAGCTGCAATACGTACTACTCTATATGAATAATTGCTGAGATTTTGTACGTCTGGCAGATTATTATTAATATAAAGAATATATCCAAATATTACCCCAAAAATCATAATAAAAATAGGCACTTGAAATCTGATTGTTTTATTAAATGACAATGTTAGACCAAACGTAATTCCCAAAATAACCAAGGAACTTGATAAGTCTGAACTCAACTTTAAAGTCAGTAATGCTGGTATGATACCAAATATCCAACAATATATTGTCATTTTAAATGATCCAATAAATTTATGATATTTATATATAAACCTCGCCAATAACACTATCAATCCAAATTTCATAACCTCTACTGGTTGAATTTGTATAAAAGGTATTCTCAACCATCGTGTAGCACCATGCGAGGATACCCCTAAAGATGATTTAAGTAATAGTAGTAAAATAACCGCAATAATATATACAGCCTTTGAATGCTTAAATAAAAATATTAAAATATTAAAATGTGCTCCTATAACCATCAACATAACACCAACTAAAATAAAAATAAGCTGGCGCGATACATAAAACATTCCCGATTCACTATATGTAGCCGACGTAATCATCAATATGCTCATGCCAGCTATACATATCGAAATAAAATATAGTTTATAGTAATCTTTTTCAACCGTATCCCATATTCTCTTTTTCATAAGCACCTCTATCATCTTAGGCAACTCAGACGGTTCAACACATACTTAATCAATTAAAACTGATGTTCTAAAACACTATATTGTCCATCATCAGCCAAACAAATAAAACGCATATGTGAACCCACCCAAGTTGCATCATCTATTATCTCATAATCTATACTTTTCCAAACTGAAGCTATTACTTCTTCTGAACTAGTTAAGTCCAATACTCCATAACCATCCTTACTTTTAACTATTGCAAAACAACTGTACAAAGGCTTAGATATTTCACTATAGTTATCTAATGATTTTATATCTTCAATTTCATAATTATCTAAATTCAATTTCATAATTACAGGAACGCCATTTTTTACCCCTGTAATTAAATTATCCTCAACAGGATCAAACTCATTTATATAGTCGCAATTATCCACTATAACCTGAGCGTGTCTAATAATTGCCCAATCATTATCATGGTACTTTACTCTCGCTAAACCGTTAACAAAATTATAGGCTTCTTCGAAAGTATCGTTATTCAGTTTTTCTCCATCATCATTGATATAGAAGAAATCGTTATTATCATTTTCAGAAACAACTGCATATCCCTCTTGCATTTTGTCCGCTTTGATATATTTAGGCTGGATAACAATTGTTCCTTGAGTATTTATAAACCCAATTTTATGCGTTGTTTTGGATATGAATCTACAAAGATCTTCATCATCCATCAAATCATCCGTGTACAGATAAAGACCATCATCCACCAAAATCCTTTTACCAGTATCTTCATTCACTAAATAAACATTACCTTCTTTATCATTATCCTGTGTATACTGAAAAGTTATAGGGGCAATGATCTTTTGATACTCTGTCGAGTCTTGTATATTATCAACACTAGACGCCTCCCCAGCTGCTTCTTGAGTATTCTTTTTCATAATTACTATCCCAGATGTAAATACTAAAACAATTATAATGATTAGACATATATATATAAATTTTTTCATTTTATTTCACCTCAATAAATCTACGCATATTTTTCAAGCCGCGTGCTATATCCTTGATCAGTAATATTTTCATTAAAAATATTACTACATAACTCTGATAGCGAAGATGAAAGCCGAATTTCCTCATTTTTATTTTTAACACTATACTTTTTAATTAATAAGCGCTGCTTTTCGTATTCTCCAGTTAATACTGGTATAACCAATTCTGTAGTAATCTGGGCATCATACAATGCTCTATGTACCTTTTTCTTATCGACTGATACTCCATACCACTCAGCCGCTTTTTCTAAAGACATAAGTGCTTTTTCGCCTTTAATTCCCATTATTTCTGGATACGTAATTTGAAAGTCCTGCCAATCATTCATTATTTGTGGAAATTCTATCTCTTTATACATACATTCTGCTTTTAGCTGTATTAAATCACTATCTGACCAACTATAAACTCGTATCTTTCCATCACCTATCCATCTTTTCAAATCATCTACTGCTTCCGAAAATGATTTTCCATCCGTCAAATCTATGGTCTTTATACCTGTCAGTCTTGTAATGTAATTAACTACTTTACGGTTATATTCTGGTTTTATCATACAACTAAACTTGTCCACAATCTTACCTTCAGATGATACTTTTACTGCTCCCATTTCTATAATTTCATTTCGCAATAACTTATAAACCTCATTGTTTTTTTTATCTACCGGATTCATCTCAAAATCCAAAATAATATGATAATCGTACATTCCCATATCCCCTTTTGCTTTGATAAAACAAGCATGTCACCTTTTACGTATGTCATATAGAATTTGCCCTAGTTTATTATGAAACCTATTATGAAACCATTTACACATCCATTATTTAATCTCCATTATTCCCCCATCATTGAATACGGTATATTCTGCAATAAGTTGTTTGTATCTTTCATCTTCCTTAATGTTATACCTATCAGTCTCACAATATGACATTCCTCTCCTAAACACCAACTCTTTTCCAACATCTAATTCAAGTATATCAAGTAAAGGTCTATCACTGCGCAAAGCTATATGTTGTGCTGTTTCTAAGTCATTTCCTCCCATGAACACATAGCTATCGCAGTTATTTTTTATAGTTATAGCTGCACTATTTCCATAAACTGCATTCAACTGGGCTTCGCTTTGCAACAAAAGTACCATAGAAATACCTTTTTCTCTGAATACTGCAATGTATGAATCCAACATAGGAATTGGACACCCCGCTGCAGCATCATCTGCTATTAAACAAACATCTATGGGTAATCTCCGATTTTTATTTTCTTCTGCAATTTTAAATAGTTCCTTAAAAGTTAATGTATAAAATAAATTTATGAACGTATTAATTCCCTGATCAACCGCTGATGTTATTACAAATATAATGGTTTTCTTGGTTGCCAATTCATTATAATCGACCTTACTTTTTAAAGAAAACATTTCACATAATTCTGGTGAAAATACTTTATCCAATGACGAATTAAGTGTTGAATATACACATCCAGCTGTTTTAATAGGAAGTTTACAAAAAGTTTTGAAATTTATTACTGCAAAATTTGATCTTCCTTCTTTTTCGTCTATAAGATCAAAGTAATCATCATAATTTGTAGTTATTGTTCCAGCGCCGTCATCAAATTTCAAACCATGTAGCATATTCAGAACATCCTCAAAAGATGGATTTTCTTTTGTCATTAAAACATATGTAATTAATGCTGTAAGAAGTGAAACAGCCGCATCATCCCAGAATGGATCTGCCGTCGATTTTTCTCTTCTCTGCGAAACAATAAGACTTTTTGCCAAAAACGTAATATCTGCATACGAATTTACGTAATTAAGAGGATCAAAACACCAATCTGATTTGCATGGATTCACAAAGTCTAAAACATGTACACTATACCCCCTCTCTCTTAATAATGGTAAAAATAAATCTACTATTCTCCTCTTTGATACTGATACAACCAAATTCCTACTGTATGTTTCAAGAAGGAACGGTTCTACAATTGACATAGTCTTTCCAGCACCTGAGCTACCTACAACCAGAATATTATTATTAATTCCTGTTTTTTCTGAATCTGAAGTAAATACTAGTTTTTTATCTGCTCCCAAAATAATATTATCTGCCATAGTCTATCCCTCCATACACTGACTAAATTCAATAATTTCATCCGCAATTCCAAATTCTAAAGCTTCCTGCGCTGAAAAATAATGATCAAAACTTATTGCAGTTTCAATTTCCTTTATAGAATGGTTCGTGTGTTCTGATATAATTGAATTTAACTTTTCCCTAGTTTTCATCAAACTATCCGTTAAATTTTTTATATTATTCAAGTTTGCATTTATATTTCCATTTAAAAACACTTCATGAATCATTATTTCTGAATTTGTTAAAATTAATCGCCTATTGGCACTTAAGAATAGTACCGCCGCCATTGAATACGCTTTACCTAAACAGATTGTTGTTACTTCTGCCTTAGAACCTACAATTGCATCTATCATCAGCAGTCCTGCTGTTGTTTCTCCACCACAACTATTGACAAATACCTTAATTGGCTTAGTTGACTCCATATTCAAATATAATATTTTTTTTGCAAATTCGATGGCTATATCATTAGTAATCTCTCCTTCTATAAAAAGCATCCTTTGATTAAGTAATTTAGCATCAAGACTTACCTGTGTCGTTCCATTATTTGATTTCTGTAAAATTTGACTCATATCTATTTCTCCTCGTAAAATACCGCCAATTAGTTCCCATTAATTATTAACTGAGCTTGTTCACTTGCTGCATCTAATATAACAACTGACCTATTTTGTTCTGCCATTGAACCTTCATAACCAACATTCTTAATATGCCATGGATTATCTGAGCCTAATCCCTTTGTTGTTATTCGACTACTATCAACCCCAAACTGCACCAATGTCTCTTTTACAGCATCCGCTCTCTTCTGACTCAAATCAATTGAATTGCTTCCATTCTGATCTCCAGCAGTTGTTCCTACCAATAGCACATTTAATGTAGGATTGTTTGATAAACTCTCCGCAATTGGACGTATCGTATCACTTGCTTTATCAGGATTACTGTACTCAGCACTATCTCCTTTAAATCCAATTTGTTGTTCATCCAACATTACAGGTGTTTCAAAAGATTCCTCTATTTCTTCAGAATCAAGGCATACTGGTGGCTCTGTTTCTATATTTACCACACTCACAGATGGCAACTCATTAGAAACATTGTCCTCATCAGTTTCTTCCACCCCCGCATATGTATTACTTTTAAATTCACCCCCACTCACTTCGATAACTGCTTTCCATATTGCCTGCAAATTTTTACTCTGCTTTGGGGACAGCTTACTTTGTGGGCTTTCTACTTCTGCTATTCCCGTCCAATATACTGTTAATCCAGTTAAATCAGGCAATGCCTCTTGCATTTTCAAAGAATCTACTATTGTCTCGGGTTTAGCACATATTATATTGTTTGTAAAATCAAGAATTCCTGTTGTTTGCAATCCCGATCCATTACAAACTATTACCTTAGAAGTGTAAGTATCGTCTAATCCATGTAACGAACTTGAAGCTAATCTTAATCCTTCAAGAAAATCCACTTCTGGCTCTACCGCAGTTATTTTTTTTATTTTTTCAAGTTCTTCTGTTGATTTATTTTGTGCATCTAGCTTTAATCTTTCTTTTGACGCTTTTTTAAATCTCTCATCAATATCCATATCGTCAGCGAAAACAAGCTCTGGCTGCCCATCCACCCGTATTCCAAATACATAACCAAAATTACTTGCACACTCGAGCATAGTATCCTGTACAATCGGATTATGTATATCTACTTGCTTAGAATTTGCGGTATTAGTAATAACATATGCCACCGCTGTTTTTGTGTTTTTTTCGTTCTCACCTGTTCCATCTGTCGTTGCAGCACCACACGCTGTAAGGCTCAAAAGTGTAACCATACAACTTATTAAAGCAATTAATTTTTTATAATAATTTTTCATGATTATTTTCTCCCCTTTATTTAATCTCTGCCTTATCAGTCAAATCATTTATAACATCAATAGAATCATTTAATGATACCAATTCTTTATTTAATCTGTTGAATACATCATCAACTTGCGACTCACTTAGCATATTAGTAGCCGTTGGATTTCCTAAGTATTCCATCAGTTTAACTCGAACATTATTACATATGGCTACAGCTTCATTTAATAAGCTTCTTTTAGCGATATTGTAATAACCTGTATCTAACTTTTTTAGTTCTTCTTCACAATTTTCATCGTATGTATAATCCGATATAATGGCTTTATATCTACGAATTTCTTCTGTTAACTCAGCAATACCAATCTCTTCCTTCAGCATCTTTTTACTTAGTGGATCATATGCATAATATGAAACTATACCACTTGTTAAAGATGTCATAATAGGAACTATCACTGCAAATAACGTTATACACAAGGTTGGTGCATCTAGCGTTCCACTAGATGAAACTGTAGACATAGTTGCGATTCGAATGAATGCGTTGGTAATTAAAGCAATAGCTGTAACAATAATGCTAAGCGCTAAAAGTGGTTTTTCCTTACTTATACCTTGTCTGATTCTTTTCGCTATCATTGCAATATAAATTGGTACAAAATCACTTGCCATTGACAGACCAGCTACTTCCAGAATTATCATATTAGGCTCATCATATGATATTAATCTGAATAAATTTATATAGAACGCTATATCTATTGTGATACAGATTACCATTATGAAAAAAGATATAATACTACTCTTGCAAATTGTATCGGGTTTATACTTTTTCTTGATTGCTCTATCTAAATCTTCGCAAACAAGCTCGCCCATATTGTTTTTCCTTGCGAAACTACCTGTATTTCTCATGATTCTCCCCCTATAATCCTTTGTATCTAGTCCATAATTGCTTTGTTACTTCATGCTCCTCTTTCAACGCAGATAATTCTTCAAGCTTAATTTCGAGTAACTCTTTGTAATCATCCCTATCTGTTTTTCGAAGAATTCCATACCTGCTATAGAAGTCAAGATGAAATAATCTCTGTTTGTCCAGATTATTTATTCCTTCTTTGATTTCCCCTATTATCTTTTCTACAAGACAATCCTGATTACCTGAGTCTATGGCCTCTGCCTCAAATAATTTTGCTAGTGTATCAATATTTTCTGTTTCTATTTTTTTAAGTGTATCTGACGAAATTGGCTTATAATCTAATGCTCTATATCCTTCAAAGCCTCCTCCCTCGCTTGTTCGTCTCTTAAAATCATGAACAACAATGGTACTATCATCCACCATTTTTATTAAACTTCTTTTACGAGTTCTCTTCATTCTCATTTCCTCCTTTGATTAATACCCCAATTTCATTCTCTATGCTATTTCTTAGTCTCTCTGCCTTTTCAGTAAATTGCATATAATGCTCATTTGCTGTCAACTTTGAAGTCTGCTTAAATTGAACATCTAAGATTGCTGGAAGTTCTTTTTTCTGCTTCATCGCAGCTCTCCAATAAACATCCAGCCTTCTCTCACTACGTTCCTGTAATCTATCTACAATCCTACATGTTGAATCAAAGGATTCTTGAATTTGGCTTAATAATGAGAACATTCCATCTAAAGTATCAACTATTACGTTTCTAGAATCTTCTACTTTTCTCTTAAATGGTTCCAGATGTTTTTCCCTCTCTCTTGTCCTGCGCTCGACAATCTGTGCACTTGTAAGCTTCTCTTCCCCGACTCTCCTTTCATTGAAATCTGTTTCAATATTTAATTCTGATTGCAAGCTATTATTTGCATCATGCAACTGCTTTTGAAAAAGTAATAAGCGATCAAACAATATTCCTATTTTCTCATATTTTTCTTCTTCTTGAACTTTTAATAGTCCAAAAAGTTTTGCGGAAAACTCTTCACTCGCATCAATCTCTGCCTTTAATCTCATGGAATTCCACTGATTGCTGTCATCCTTTCGAATAAGACCTTTTCGTCCATCGGACCATCCTTCAAACTTTAGTGACAACTTCTCAAAAGGCCCTAATGATGATATTTTCCCTTTCTCGAGTATCCTTATCCTATTAAGCTTATAATTTGTCTTTTTCATTTAAGATTCCTCCTCATATGAAATAACTTACAAAGTGTACATTTGATATCCATTGTTATTATTACTGTACTGTGATACACTAATAATAAGCGTTGTCATTACCTGTTACATTTATATGCTATCACGAGTGCTATTTGCTGTAATCGACTTGCCAAATTAATTTATGAAACCATTTATGAAACCTTATAAATGAAATATTTTATTTTTTTTTGAAACTATCATTCAATTACTATGAAACCCTATCATTTACTAATATATTCTTAATTGAATTGGAGGATGAAATAATGGAAAATAAAAGACTAACTCTTGCACTGATTAGTGCCAATCTAAATATCACAAGCAAACACTTATTAAATGAACATTTAATGACACCTGTTAAAAACTGTATTACTAAAAGAATTCAAGATAATAATTATACGGCTACAACTAGCAAAGGAAGAACTATTTTCGACTTAGGAAAGTCTTCTACCAGTCGAATTATAAATGGTCTTGATAATGTTTCTGCTATTATCACTAATACTCTTCAAACAATATTACATGAAGATCTTGTTTATGAATCCCATTCACATAGTTTATTCAACTACAAAACATACTCATTTTTAATCGAAGTACAAGAGAGTTGGAAACAATATATATATGATATCGATAACTTTAAATCAGCTAATGAATTTATTAATGATACTTTTAATGATATTGACAATAATTATTATAGCCTGTCCTTTACATATAATAACGAAGTTATTAACATAACAGAAAAATTAAAATCCATTAATAATTCACAAAATCACTTATTTGATTCTGCCGAAGACTTATTAACATACAAGCTTTCTATTATTACTATCATTGCATTTCTCTGCCCAATTTTAGAAAAATGCAGTAACTCTAATAATAAGTCTGAAAATGCACTTAAAAAATCATTATTTACCCTTACAGAGTTGATTTTTCCTAAATCAAAATCCCAAAAGGTTCCTAACAACTCTACAACGACTACACCTGCAGCAACGGATTTATTGTATGAAGCCAAACGTTCAATAAATGAATTTAATTATAATGTTGCCGGTCAAAAGCTAACTCAAATTATAGAGGAACATACTGCACTTGCGTCATCCGACATCTTATCGCAAACATACAAGCTGCTTGATATTTGCCGCCAAAATGACTTTAGAGATATCCCAGAATGGTTAAATTCATACCAAAATATTCAAGAAAATGCTTCAAAATTTAATATAAATAATTTCAATACCCATAGTATTATTCCAGAAGTGAAAAAGTCTTCTTTTCATGATTCAGGATACTATTATCTTAAATGTACAAACGAGGATATAAAGAAATGGCTCCTTCCAACTATTCCAGTTAAATGGATAGACATTTCTGCCCTCAATAATGAGACAGTATTTTCATTAGAATCATTTATAAATTCTTCTACAATAAAAAACAACAATATTCGCTTCATTTTTGCTGAGGACAATTATGAAAATAATATATGTGATGCGCTATCCACTCTAGATATGCTGAAATCATCTAAATACTATAAAGCAACATCAAATAATAGAGATGGTAATATTGAAATCGTTATAAGATGTGAGCAAGAAAAAGTTTCGTCAATATTAGATACTGCGTGTAGCATATTATATGAAGACCTTGAAGATGATTCTTTATATTATAACCCTATCAAAATCCATATTTTAGACGAGAAGAAAAGAGCTGCAGACTTATTATATGCCAGCCATCCTCTTTTCTATCCGCTTACAACACTCAAGGTAAAACAGCAGCTACAACGACTTAAAAAAGAAAATAAAAAACTAAATTATAACCTACTTATAATTTCAGATAATCCCAATATTGATTATTGTATTTGGTTGATAAGAGAAGCATTTAGTTTATTGCCACATATAAACTCTACTGTACCCATTGAATCTAAGATTATGGTTTTATCACCTCATGCTAAAGAAATTACCAATAGAACAACCGCACTATGTCCCGGATTTGCATTTCGTTCAAAAAATATTAGCGGCGATAATATTATTATTAATGCAAGACAGGATATCTCCATTACAGATATTCAATTCCCAGAAATTGAGTATCTTAATATACGAATGGATTCACCCGATTTACAAAATTATATTGAAAAATTAGCTCCCCCCCATGATGTCTCATACTTTATCGTTGATTCATCATCAGATTTAGATGCTATTCAAATTGGAAAACAGATTCGAGAAACACTAATTCGAAAATATGTACAAACAAAGACATTAGTAAATTATTCTCCTAATTCTACTATTATAGCAGTAAAATGCGCCAACCCTACTTATATAAATGTGGCGCAACAACTAATTGTTCCTAAAGAAAAGGAACATGATAATTTGTGGTTTAATGATTATAAATTAATTACATTTGGATCAATGAATAAAATATTTTCATGGGATGAATTAACTGGTGGCATTATCGAGTATCTATCTTTATGTATGCACCGCCAATATTCTACTCCACGTGGGGAAAATTGTAATTTTAATAAACCAGTACCAAACCAAACCTTATGGTCATATTACAATCGAATATATAATAGAGATTCCAGCTATTTAGCTGCTATTTCCCTCCCTTATCGTTTATTTGAGGCAAACAGTTTCTTAGATGAATGGGAATGGTCATTCTCAGATGAAGAAGCTCTATGGTCAAAAGAAAATCGGAAAAAATTAGCTATTAATTTCTCCAAGATAAATGATTCTGAGAAAAAATTATTATGTAGATGGGAGCATAATAGATTTTGCTGCTATCTTCTAAGTCGCGGATGGCTTCCTGCCAATTCAGATGAAGTAAAGTATTACATGCGAAACGGAGTTCAACGCCATACATTACAAATTGCTCGACTTCATCCTTGCCTCTGCTCATGGGATAATTTAAAATTCGACTTATACGATACGCTTCACGCTGCCTATATGGGACCTATTGATGCATATGGAAAACATTATGATAGTAGAAAAAATCCTATCTTTGAAGATTTCAATGATGACAATACTCATTTTCAGAAAATTGACGAAGATAATATCCGGCAAACTGGAGATATCCTCAATGCCAATCCATTACTAAAACAAAGAAATAACGAGGAATTTCTCTCTCTCTAATGAGAGAGAATTTTTATGTATCCATCTCTGGCAGGAAAACTAGAATGCAATATTTCCAAGCTTCCATGCACTTATGAAAACTCTATATACAAAAATGTTGACGGCTCAGAATATTCAGGATTACTCTCCCAAAAAGACAATATCTATACGAAACAAAAGAAAAGTCCGAGGCAAATTGAGAGTGCAAAATAAAGAGAGGTGTAAAATAAAGTATGTAAGTTGAGAAAAGTAATTTCAAGACTTACGCACTTTATTTTACAAACTCGATTATATGCATTAATCTTCTTGGGCAGACATCTTTTTAAGTCTATCGATTGCTCTTTTACTTCCTTTATCTGCAGCAATTTGATAGTACTTCAACGCTTCTTGTTGATTGCAATCTACTCCTAAACCATTTTCATACATATCCGCAATATAAAAATAGGAACTTGGTCGTTGAGCCTCCATAAATAATTTCATTGCCTCTTTATAATTCACATTACACCCTCTCCCCATTCTATTAGCCCATCCCAAATTATAATGAAGTCCGCCTGATTTATGTGACACAGCAGGAAACAGGACTTCCAATATATTTCAGATATTGTCCAGGCAATGTCATTGATGTAAGCACACTAGTGTCAACAATTAAAGAGCTTAAGCAGAATGGTGTTGATACAAAATTTGCCATTCTGGATGCAGGCTACTATAGTGAGGAAAATATACGCCGGCTTTATTATAATAAAATATCATTTATTACAAGACTGCCTGAAAAACTTTCGCTGTATAAAGAGCTTATAGACAAGCATCTGGATGATATACAGAAAAAGGAAAATTTTGTAAACTACAATGACCGGTACCTCTATATAAAATGTGTCGAAGTACCTGATGTTGTTGATGGAAACAAAGGCTATGCATACATTGGACTTGACCTAATGCGTAAGGATGATGAGGATCGAAAGCTGTTTCGCAGGGCAAAGGTGCAAAAAATTACCACTGATGAAGTCTACAATCAGATGGGTCACCACGGAGTATTTGTTATTCTTTCAAGCCGCAAAATTGCAGTTGATAAAATACTGCCGACTTATTATACAAGACAGCGGATTGAGCAGATATTTGATATCGGTAAAAACTATGCGGATATGCTTCCACTCAGGGTTCAAAATGAAGATACTTTTCGCGGACATCTTCTTCTAACATTTATATCGTGTGTAATCTTGAAAATGATTCAAGATAAACTTTTAAAAACAGAGTATAACCCGATATCAATGTTTATGAATCTTTGTAATCAAAAATGTAAGGTTTATGATAAAACTATCCTGCCAACTGAACCAACAAAAAAGATGAATGACTGCTATAGATTATTCAAAATCAAATGCCCTGTTGAGATTCCATAATTTTATGTGGATAGAAAATAGGGTCGGGAACTAAAGATAATTTATTTTCTGTCGGCAATTAGGTGAAAGAATAGAGCTATAACTGTGAAATGCCATACAAATTTCACAGTTATGTAAATGTTGTGCAACTGATTCTGGCCATTCACTTCCCCATTCAATGCCATCATCATACCATATTCTATATCCATTACTATTTAATTCTTCGAGAATTGGAATAATTATTTCACTATCTGAATGACTATAACTTATAAATATATATTTTTCTTTTCCTTCATAAGGATTAAAAGAACATCGCATATTAAAATTTCTTCCTCTCATTATACACTATTAATCTATTTATAAATTCACATTTGATGCAATAAGTTCCATCTCCATATTAAACCTTCCCTGTTCCATCAACTCATCTCTTCCAAATAGCATAATCTGCTCTACCTCTTTAGCTCTGCTTATTATCGCATCACTATTATCCTCCTTTTTTTTAGCAGAGCACAATACCGGAATCGCACCTGCATTTTTTGAATGATTGGAGATTTCCAACTCATATCCCATTATTATTTCAGAGGCAGCTTTACATGACACAAAATATGCCTGCATACCACGTGTTGCAATTACATCTATTTCGTTACTTACCTGCGTCTTTTTATAATTATTATTATCACCTGCTCCGTATACTTTATTGTGTAGAAGACAAAATGTATCTGCATCAATTAAGCCAGCAATATCATTGCTTGCCGTTTCTTCTACCATTTTTTTAAGTTTTTTCTGTTGCTGCGCATTATCATAACTGTTTCTATTCCAATAGAAATACACTCCATTTCTAACATCATAAAAATATGCAGAATTTCTAAAACGATGATATGTAATCTTTTCAAAAATATCTCCTTCCTTTTCAAATAGATTACATATTATCCTCATGTCTTTTACTGTAACACTTCGGAGCAAGCCATTCTCTACTTCATAACCATATATTGCACCAAACTTCTTTAGTTCCTTTAGTAGCTCTTCATAATATTGAATTTTGAATTCATAATTATTTTTACAATTTTCATATGCTATTATAAATTTTTTCGATGACTGGGTAATCAGATTATCTCTTTGAAGATTTTTATTTTCCAAAGCTAGTTTTGCCACATTACAGTCAACATCCTGTCCCTCATACGATTCAACGATATCACATATTTCCTTATGGTATGTCAAAAAACATATATGTATATTATCTTCCTCCAGCATAACACTGTAGTTACCTATTAAGCAATAATCACTCAACGAAATCAGAAAACTATCCAACATATTATTTACATAATTTTCCAGTGGTATAATTTTATCACACACATATATTGTTTTATGCTCACTAATATCAAGATTAATACATTCTTGATTTATATGTATTTTTCCCCCTTCCAATCTACTATCTTTAGTAAAAATCTTGATCACCTTATTCCATGGAACATATCTATAATTTCCAATCTGTTTTGTCCTAGAGAATTTCCAAAACAAACTTTCGTACTCAGCATATGTTTTTCTTGGCAATGTATCTCTAAATTCCTCTTGTATATCACCACCCTGCAGTTGAATAAATTCTCTTACCGATATATTTTGTGAATTCAACCCTACAAAAACATTTTGATAATTAATTTTGTTATTTTTCACGTCATATCTTAAATTTACAACTTCTCTCTTTCGTGTCAAAAACTCTTCTTTATTTTCTCCCTCCCCAGTTATTACATATTCATCAATTGTCTTCTCCTCTACTATCCTTAACATTTCCTGGTAAGTTATAAATTCGGGTTCTGTATTATTTCCCCTTGTTTTAAAATATCTACACACAACATTTTTGTACTTATTCGTATTTGTATCTGACACAAAATATGCCTTTTTAGCGTACAGTATCGTAGGAATTATCACATCACTTGCAGCGACTCCATTTGAAAAAACAAATACTTCAGAATATTTTTTCCCATACCATAACGCAAATGGTATTAACTGTACCAACTGCGCATCATACTTAAAGAAATCAACGTGTTTATTTCTTGTAATAACTACATTTAGTTCCCTGTTCATTTGCTCCATACTATTTTTAATGGTTTTGTTGGATTGCACCTCTGGCAACTGCATATAATATTCATAACTTCTTTTATAATCATCATTAGCATTTCCAACCTCCGTAAATAAGTTTTCGATATTCTCTTTTAAGTCCCTGAACAGTACACTATTAATAAAGCTATATTTATTATATATGCTCTTTTGTAATTCCTTTGTTTTATTCTCTGCTATAAGATTACAACGATACGATACATAATCCAATGGCTCTAAATTCTTTTTTATAGATTTCCAGAATGATGGTTTATCCATGTCTGAATTTAATTGTTTACCTGACTCACACAAACATACATGCAGCTTACTATCAATATCTGAACTCTTCTTATTGTCAGAGTACACAAAATTCCATTCATCATTCTTTGGTTGTCGATATCCTCTCATTACCATATAAGCATTCCATCGTCTATGTTCCCAGTAATACAACAATTTATATAAATCATTATTTTTTATAATTGCTTCTGACAATATCTGAATACCATCATTGTTATTTTTTACCCCTGCATCACTTGTCCTCATATACTCTATACAGTAGGATAATTTCATAGATATACTGACAGCACTTGCGTAAGAAGAATCTGCGTCATATTTATTTGTATCAGCAAAATCAAATTCTTCTCTACATAATTTATCAAACTCTGCTAAATTACTTTCTATACTAAGCCTCTGATTATACATCATACTATATGCCAGATTCATATTGGCTGAAATTCTCTTTAATTCCGATTCATTTATTTGCTCTTCAGAATTTTCAAACTGACATATGGTTACATTTTTAGCAACTTTATCCCAATTTAAACTTGTAAATTTATCAGCTAATCCATCATTATAAACGGCTAATATAACCTTATTTTCTTCTGGATCATATTCTCCATATTCATCCTCTAAATTAACAAGATATTCCCAATCTTTATATGCATCACCTGTTGCTATTATTATATACCGAAAATCTGAATTACATAATTTATCTTTATCATTACTATAAATCAATTTTTCAGCATACCCATTCTTGACATAATCATCATATGCAGGAAATCTATCTATATCGCCAAAATAACCAGCTACATATTCTGTGTCAATATAACTACCGTAATATGTCATTTCCAGTCTGCAATTCGGATATTGCGATGCCCAAAACATTGTTTTATAAGTTTCTATTGCCTTATCTTTATCACCTATAAACAAAACTTTCATTATATCCATGCTATCTTTTGAAATTTTAAAATTACATAATGGCTGTTTATACAACAACTCATACAAATTAAGTCGATACTTATTTATATCCAGCATATTAAACCTCCCAACAAAATCTTATTAATTTAATAGCCTATATAAATTATACCTAATCTCACGACTTAAATCCATATATTTTAGTACTTTTGTCCATTTTTATACAATATTGTACGTTCTATTAAACTCACCTCTTTCTACAAAGTTATACTCAGCATCCATAATAGAACCATCCTTAGCATACACTATATTGTAAAACACAATTACAGCATCTTTTGCTGCTGATTCGGGATTTTTCCATAATATAGCACAATAATATTTCTGATTATCGTTTTCATTTATTTTCAATCCTTTTTCTTTTATCAAAAATTCTATTTCTTTACACATATCCTGTGTATAATCCCAAGCTTTCAGACTCTTAGGGATTTGTTCATAATTATCCCCTTTTATATGAAGCAAGTTTTTCTCAAACCATTCATTCGTACAAGGATATGGAAATCCCAAACTATCCAGCCGTATCCAGTCCCCCTTTTTCGCAATCTGCCCATGACCACTTTCCGAGTTAACTGCTTCCTGAGAAAATACTTCATATCTCCCATCATTAAGGTTTAATAATTTATTGTTCTTCTCCAAATCATCTAAAACCTTACTATTATCTCCCAGCCTATATGCTTCTACAATCTTACCTTGTTTTTTCATTACTTTATACATATCCATTCCTCCAACTATCTATATATTCTAAGCCACTGTTATCTTAATATTATCGATTTCTCCCGACAGAAACACTTTTTTATCCCTATACCTTCCTATATCACGATCATATACTGTAGCTGCTGTAATGGCTTCTCGCACAGCATCCCTAACACCTCTCGCTCCATAGTTACTATGTTGCTCCTTTAGCTGAACCATCAATTTTTCATCCATATGTTCAAGCTTCATGTCATAATTACCTAACTCTTCAATCACAAACTTACTAACTATATCCGTAATCGCATCTACTGGCAGCTTTTGAAATGCAAGACAATTTGTAATTTTTCCAGCAATCTCCGGATGACCACAAGCCTTAGCCAATGTATCTCGACAGATTTCTTTCATCTTAAATGATGACACCATGTTATATGCACTCATATCAATCGGGATATTACTTGTTATTATAAAAATGACATGGCAAAGGTCAATATCCGGAGAATTATCTGCTAAATGCACTACTCCATTTGAAAAACATTCCATCAATCCTGTATATATACGATCCGTAGCTTTTTCAATTTCATCCAGCAAAAATACCTGATATGGATTTTTACGCACGGGTTCAAAAATAGTAGGATCCTTATATCCCACATATGATGGAGGACTTCCAAAAAATCTGTTTATTGAATGTTCTCCAATAAATTCATTTAACGCAATCTGTTGAAAACCATATTGTTGTCCTGTTAGCTTTTCAAGTGCTTTCGGAAGTTCTTTTCCCAACTCGGTCTTTCCAACACCAGTTGGTCCAAAAAGCACTATAACCTCTACTTCTGGAATTTTTCTTCTTAAATTTGCAGCAATCAACTCACTTACTTTTTTAATTGCCTCATCTTGTCCAAATATATTTCTTGTCAGTTCATCAGCCAGTTCGTCCGGCCACACAACTTTATTCTCTTTTTGTTGTTCGATCTCCCGAACTTTTTTCTTATCAACAATATCAGTGCAAGTGCCTAACGTTGGAAGTGACGCATCATCCATACTATAACTCCAAACTTCTCCAGTATTATTTACAGTAATTGTTCCAACAGCTTCATCAGGATTAAAATCCATAATTATGTCTATATTTTTAACATCTTGAGGCAGATTCATTTCTCCGATATCTATACATGCTTTACTCTCTAAATTAACATGGCATATTTCAATATTATCAATCCCACAGATTCCCCTGATACTCTTTCTCAAACCGCTTTCACCATTCATCTGTATAATAATATGCATACTCTCTATATTATGGTCAAACTTTAGTGCAATCCAGTCTTTGTCAGTATATATCATTATGCTCCCTTCCTTTCCCTTAGTTGTTCTTTGAGAAACTTTACATTTGCTCTTTCGTAATCATTAAATTCCGCTCTAATTTCTTTGTCCGTTTTCCCTGATATTGGACTATACCAGCTCTTTCCACTGAAATACTCTTTATTCTTTTGCACAATAAATTCATGTCCGTGACGAGCATATATCTCATAAATAACCATCTGAATTGTATCATTATCCATATTCTCCCATCAGTCAATTCAAGATATCTGCTTGTACTATCCGGCATTATATATTCATTACTGTTCATAGTTTCCGAACTAAGCTCTCTATTTTCATGGCTTCTTTTTTCATTATCTTTTGAATCCATATATTGAGATATTGTATTCTGAGCTTTCGAAACATGATAATGATTATACAATAATGCCATATTACCAGATAATAATGCAATAATAAATATAGTTAAAATTACCTGTTTTCTTCCATAATTACTCCCATTACCTACCTGTGATGAACATACACGGTTTCTCTGTGCTCTTCTTTCTGCCTCTTCATTTGATGCTGTATCCAAAGAAATTCTCCCTGTTATATCATCCTTATAGTATCTCTTTCCCTCTATTAATACGTAACTCATAGGTCACGCCTCCTTATGTATTCCCACAATAATCACACTTTGGATTTTTCTTTGCCGATACAGATTTCCATATTAATGGTTTTATTGAAGGCTCATCTCCGAAAATTTGCATATATGGATTTACATCCTTATCTATAGGATAATTAAGTAATATCGTGCACTGACTAATATATGGAAGAATTTTCATTTCATAGTCTTCATCAGTTTCCATCAATAAATCAATAGCAAGTTTTGCTGTGAATATTGCAACCAATTCTATGTCAAGATACATCCCTGGTTGAAAATTCACTTTTTCCAATTCTTTTTCCGTTGCATAAAATTGACGTCTTACAGCCTGATTACTATAATCAATTCCTTTGTCTTCTCCATAAGTACAGGTATAACAAGCCATACCACTATCCGGTTTATAATAAAACACTTCCCCAGTAGAGGCCCTTGGTCCACACCCAGCATCTATCATGGGAATATTATATGTATCTGAAATTTTATTACATATATATCCACAATGCCGATTATCTGCACAACTTATTATTACTGAATCTTTCCATATATTTTCTTTTAACAGTTCTGGATAAACATGCTGTATCAACTCACGATATGTGTAAACCACACAATTTGGGTTTATATCTGCCGCTTTTTCCTTGAAACAATCCACTTTATATCGCCCAACATCATGTATGCCACATTCATGCCTACAGACATTGTGATAAGATACAATATCATCATCAGCTACAATTAATGATCCGATTCCAGCTCTTACCAGTTCAATACCTATTTTAAATCCTCCTGATCCCATCCCTGCAATTACTGCCTGTTTTTTTCTAATTGTATCCATTGCAACAATTCCTTTATTACGCGAAAATATATCTTTGATCTCTGAATAATATTCTATATCCACATTTACTTTTTTTTCACTTCCAATAAATACAACTGGTTCGTCATCATACCAGATAATATATACTTCTGAAAAATCTGTATTCTCACGCTTTCTTAATGCATGATCTGCACTGCACGCAGCTCCAAGCCTCACCATTCCATCTCTCATTATCCCATTTGCAGATGAACGAATAATATTATATGTTTTTGTCTCAGGTATATAATACCCCATGAGCGTTCCCTCATAGCTTTCATCACGGTATTCTGCTGGAATAAGCACTTTATAAGGCATTAGTTCTTCTTTAACTTTCTCAAAGTCTATATTGACATTACTATCTTCTTTAATATCTTCTTTTCCTTTTGTACTATTTCTTTCCGCTTCATTTCTTTTCGCTTCATTTTTCTCCACAGCACTCCTTAACCTATCTATATCAACTAATGGCATAGCCTCTGCTACCATCTTATCGTTAACTTCATAATCCGCTTCTATTTCTCTTCCATCTTCATCAATATACCAGAATTTTACTCGAAATTCTGGATCAACAAACATCAATCCATTTACAACACCACCATATCTTTTTGCAAGCTTACTGTTTGCCGGATAATCTCCTGCACTAAATTTTAAACAATTGTCCGGATGTCTATGTACCTGTGAAACTGTCATTTTTCCTTTTGAAAAATCATAGTTTTCTGCTATTCTGGTTGACAAATGATCTGTATACTCATAATCCTTTTCACACATTGTAGGTGTGTAAGTTGCATGAATTCCACTATCGGCAAGCATGTCAAAATAGAAATTATTTCCTATTCGTATTCCTGGCATCTGTATAATACTCTCATTATTTGGATGTCTTCCTACTTCGAGTATCATCCCTCTTAATGTATTATTTGTAATATATACATGATACTTTTCTTTATTTCTAAACATATTCATTCTCCCTTTAACGATCAATATCTTTTCCAGTTTTTTTCCATACACAATATACATCAATCCATCTCAACACACGCTTCATAACATTATACCCTGTTACATCCCATGAATTAGCAGACTTTGTCTGACATATAAATGGAATACCCATTGCAGAGTCAGTTACCAAATGGTGAAAACCAGGTTTTAGTTTAGTCAAAGGATAAACCCTGATTGACCCACCATACATTCCATCCGCACCTCTTCCTGGATGATCATGCATATATACTATATGAAATGTAAAACTTCTCCAAGGTTCTTCCGGAGACATCTTTACCGGAATTACGATATTTACACAGAATCTATTCTGATTATCATACAAAAATGACATCTTCATGTCTTCATGATGATACTCCCTCATAAACTGAATAAATCCGTCTTTTTCGCACTTCAACAATGCTCCAGCTTCTTTTTCATACCAGTACATCTTCTTATTACTCCTCTCATAAAACAGTTATATGGCAAATACTTTTTCAGGTGCACTTTTTATTATTGGTCCATTTTCATCCTCTACTTCACTTACTTTTACTAATGTGCCACCCTGCCATACATATTCATCCGCGATTGTTTCACCATTCGCCTGCTCATTCATCTGTCCATAATTTTTATATCTCGCTGTATTAATCATAATCATCTCTCCTTTGTTATCTTACTAATGATTTAATCATATATCCCACTGCAAATATTGCTATTAATATAGGTATTGCCAAATTAATCCAACCTAAAATTGAATCTGTAAAAACTGCACTTATGTATTTATGATATTTGACACAACTATAAATTACCAACAAACACCCCAACGCTACCCATCCTTCAATGAATCTCTTTATTACTCCCCACACCGTTATTTCACAGTAATCATTCATCTTCACCACCTCCAAAATCTTCTGTGCCATTTAAACCTCAGTCTTACCACAAAATAGATAAAAGCAATAAGGATAATCAACATTGGTACCCCAGATGACAAAGCATTAGCAACAAATATCGCTATTCTTGCTGTTACCTCATTGAAATTAGCAATTATACAAACTGCTGCAATTCCCGATAGTAATGACAATGTTATGAATGTTACCATGACTGCCGATACCTCTCTGATTCCAACACCTCTATAGCTTTCCTGTTCAAAAATATTACCTTTGTGCCTCACCATATATTTCCCTCCCTTGCTTTTTCTAATACTATGTTAAATCTCCCTAGCTATTTTTAATAGAACTTAGGGTATTTACTTATGAAACCTTTTTTGAAACCTATATACCGCATATAACAATTTCACCTTTATCCGGTATGAACTCTCCCGTTCTTACCAGATAAATATTATTGTTAAACGTCGTTTTTATAGCCAAATATTCAGATGTATATCCCATTATAGATTGCTTTGCAGATAAGTCTTTACAACTCACTCTCATTCTTTCATCCGAATGAATTTCCCAATGAATCGAATTCTTTATCGAAAAAAACACATGTGGAGTATCACTTCTCCCCGGAACGGGATAGTAATACTGATACATTCCAAATATTTTTTTTGAAACCTCATCAGTTGAGGCCATTGTATTATGTTGAAACATTATGATATTTTGAAAATCGAAATCTGATACACTATTTATTACATTTTCCGCATTTTGCGTCACAAAAATCAACTCAATTTTTCCTTGTAACTTTGCATTCATTAGGAATTTGAGCAATTCGTCATTTTCATTTATAAATGGCACTTCATCCAATATTACTCGTATTTTTGAAACATTATCTAAAGCACAATATAGTTCCTCTTTCATATACAAATTCATAAGTTCCTGATTTGGAGAACATACATACATTCCCATTCCACCTATATTACTCCTTATTCCACTTTGTAAACTATAATTTGAGTCACATCCGGACTTATAGATATGCGAAAACACACTTTCAAGATATTCACAAATCCGCCTAAACACAATTCCTGCTTCATGATTTCCTCTTATGTTATCCGCTACCACATTTGACGCTCCAACCTGAAGTGCGAAACTAGATATAAATTCATCATCTTCTTCTATTAGCTTTGTAATAGCTGGAAGTGACAATGGATACTGCGTTTGTACAATATTTAAGATTGCTGTAGCATAAATCATTACTTTCTCCATCAAACCACTATATCCAATTTTATCAGCAACGACACTAATAAATTTAATAATCTGTTGTGAATTCATACCATAGAAAGGCATATAGTTACGATTATCTGAATATGATGTAATTACATCTTTCTTACAACTCGCTGAAATGTTGTTTTGCAACCTTTCAATGGTCAAAGCATTACTTGTAAACATAATCGTTGGAAAATCATTCTTATTAAAATAACTATATACAAGTGTATCCATCAGATTACAATTTCTTGCCATTTTTCCCGAAATAAGCAAATCTCCCTGAATAGTATTAAAGAACTCATTACAGGAAACCTGTCCATATTTTACTTGTCTAGTTTTGTTCATATGCTCACATTCACGTATTATCATATTTTTATTATTCATAACATTTTTCCTTCTCTTTTATCTTGTTTCACTTATAAAGCGGCATTGTAAAAAAGAATGGTGACTCTCCTTCAAGCAATACAACCGCCTCACCCAACTTTAGAGAAAGCAATTGCCAATCTTCTATAGTATTCCCTTCTCTCTGAACATTCATATTTTCCTGCTGTGCTGACAACGAATGATTTGAATAATTTTTTCCTAATCGTTGAATTACAAACTGTCTGGTGTCAAAATCATTTACCCGAAAAACTACCATGTTCTGAAATGATGCCAAAATATTTTTTGCACCATCCTCGCCATACAAATCCTCGAGACCCATTATATTTTGCAAACCGCACATAACCTTCACTCCTTGTGATCTACCAAAATTAACACTATCCTGTATATGCATTAATTTAGGTAAAAGAAGCATTTCATCTAACAAAAAATACTTATTCTTCTTATTTTCTCCTCTCCCACCAAGCGCATATGCAAGAGCTCTGTCAATAATAAGACCATACATAGGAGCAAGCGCATATCCTTTTTGCAAATCATATTCGATAAATACAACCTTTTTCTGATTCCCATACATAACATCCCTCATTGAAAATTCCCTATCATGATTTCCCTCTTTAAAAGGGCCGATGAACATCGTTCTCAATATCGAACCAATATAACTGTTTACACCTTGTGTCTGATTATTTTTACCGGCAATATAATCCATACAGCTCCTCTGATCTCGCATATAATCAAGATTAAAGATTTTTTTTAAATCTTCGTTTGTACCCGAAGAAAAAAAATGTATTAAATCTCTATTATTTAGTTTTGATTGGTCAGTCTTCCAAAATGTGCGCATATAATATATAAGCACCGCCGCAAATATCTGCTCCGACATTGCAGGGAATATTGGCTGAGATTCACTCTTCATATTACTAAATAATTGCTTTGAAATATCTAAAGCATCCACATCAGAATCATAAGAATATACCAACTTCCCATCTGCTCCCCTAGGCATGATCTCTGCAAATATATTATGGTAATTTGTAATATTCCGATACTCCTCCCCATTTCCAATAACTATTTTCTCCGATTCAGGTATCTTATTTCCAAACTCCGAAAGATAATCTCCTTTAGTATCAAATATTACAATGACATCATCATTCTCCATTGTCTCTAATATTCTATTAAGATTAATATTAAAAAAATTTGTTTTTCCACTTCCCGGCACTCCAAGTGCCAACATTCCAAGTGCCAGTTTATCACGGCTTATTCCGATTGATTTTTTCGATTTAGAGTCTTTAAAAACGACATAAGGATTTGATAATTTATCTGAAGTCCATACTGGTACCGGATTCTCTTGTATATCCTGTCCAAATATAGTTTTTGAATATACACCATTATTTTTCTCATTCTCTCCTATTGTTTCCAGATACTTGTTCCTATAATCAAAAGACATACCTACCTCCTTAAAAACTCAAGCCATCATCCTCTATTCCACAATCATCCTCTACTCCACCATCGTACTCTATACTGTTCTCAGTTATTTCGGATACATCGAAACCCGAGGTGATCTCATTGCCTTGCGACTGCTCATTTTGAAATTCCTGTGCAGCATCTAAATATCTCTCACTCATCTCACTAGTTGATTGAACAGCTTCTTCCTTTGAAATATTAGGATCGTTAATTGCATGATTATAATAAGCATTTACAGAGTCTCTTAATTTTTGATTGTACTCTTCTAAACTAACTGATTTTGGATTAAATGACATGGTTTTCTCCTCCCTATTTGCTGAAAAATTATCTGTTAAAAAGTTATAAGATGCCATCATTTCTGCTTTTACCATATTCTCTGTTCTTTGATCAACCTGCACATCAGTACCATAGCACTGGTTTTGTAAGACCTGATTTATATCCTTTACAATATTAGGATTATTAAATATTTTTATTGCTTCACTTTCTCTTGCCAGATAACCATTACTCTCTAATGATTTCTCATATTCATCAAAAGATAATTCGCTCCCATACTTTTGAATCAATTGACTTATTATCATGCCTGTCTTTTTTTCAGCATTAATATATGCATCTCTTTCTGTCGCCTGGAAATAATACATATAATATCCAAGTGCGCTCTCTCCCATAAGATATTGACACCCTAATTGAGTCTTTCCATTTATATTAATCAATGAACATGTAAACTCATTCGCCTGATACTCTTGTTTTAATTGCACATCCTCAATATCAATCGTGCCATCAATTACCTGTTCTTGAAAGCAGTGTACATTCTCATGAATTGCAGTATTAAGTGTCTGCATGTTATAGTCAGCAATATCGTGATGTATATTTTTACCTTTATACTCATAATTTTGAACTCCATAAACAGCCATATCTCTATTGATATTAATTATTCCATCTATAGAATTTCCACTTTCATTTACCGGTAAATCTACAAACCGTACTTCTGGCGCACCTATTTCCCCTCTCTCAAGTGCATCACGATTTACCGTTTCCTGTACAAAATCAAGCTTCTCATCTTCTTTTAATTTGCTATAATTTGATTCTCTGTACATTGAATAAAGATGATCATCACTAAGATCTTTATATCGGGTAGAATGAATTTTATATTCCATAACATACTACCTCCGCATATCCCAGATTTTCGTCTCTGCCTGCTTAACATGCCCTTCACTTAATTCAATCATTACATCTAGTGCCCTTACGAAATCATCTCTTCCCCATAAACACAAAATAAATGGGATTGAATAATTTCCAATATAGATATCAGAAATCTCTTCGCCATTTATCCATTCACGAATATTTACATATAGCTGTTTTGGACATCTGTATGTCAACTCCTTCGCCAATATCTCAGCTGCTCTAATATCCTTTTTGTATACCTCCATTATTTTCTCTGTCAGCTTATTGTTATTAATATCATTCATAATCTCTTGCCTCCCTCTCGATAACAGAAAAATACCATACATATCTAGTTTCATGCATTAACTCTCATTGATAGTTCATGAAACTTATTTTGAAACACAAAAATAAAACCAGCAGAAGAGCTATTTATTCTCTAATGCTGGTTTTAGTTTTCTCTATATCGGGCTATTTTCACACTTACTGATGCTGTACAGTCATATATAAAAACTATAAGAAAATAAAGTTATAGCCCTCTATATCGGGCTATTTTCACGGAATGAAAAACATTATCGTTTCTTCTATCGACTAATTAGGTTATTGCCCTCTATATCGGGCTATTTTCACTAAGTTTCCTTGTACAGGATGCTTAGTTGCTATTGCAATATGTTATTGCCCTCTATATCGGGCTATTTTCACTCACGCGACCAAACGGTTCACATGTAAATGCACGAAGTTATTGCCCTCTATATCGGGCTATTTTCACAATAATAAATATAATGATTCTATAAATACAATATCATCATTCTAGTTATATATCAACACTATTCTTTCAAAAAGTGGGGCAACTATTTTTAGTAATTCATCTTAAACGCTTGCAAATATGTTATTTTAAAATATTATTCTCTAGGTTGTCCCACTTTTACGTATACTTAAATGGCCTATACTTTTCATCTTCTTGAATGAATTTAACTATCTTATAAATCTCGTTCTTTATTATATGCTCATATGATATTTTTTGCCCATCAATTGAAATTTTAGACCCTAATTTCTTTTCTAACTCCTTTATAAAAATACGCTTGCCATTATTATTTAAATACACCCCACCATTATCTTCTACTTCAAAATGTAATTTCTTATTAATCTGCGAATTATGTATAACAGTAAATATCGCTCTATCCACTATAATAGGTTTAAAAATCTCTGCAATATCCAAATTCAATGATTCGCTTCTTGAATTTGCCGAGTGTACTAAACCAATTCTAATATCTAATGCAGTCTTATATATCTCATTCGCTATTCTTCTATATAAGAATGTATTACCAAAACTTATAAGTGCATTTACCTCATTCATCGGTGGTCGCCTGGTTCTTTTTTCAAAAATAAACTCCTCATTTTCTATCATATCATCAAATGATTGTAAATATTTTTGTTTTGCCCGTGCTTCTATTGTCAATAATTGATTGATGCTTACGCTTTTCTTCATCTCATTGATGCTATCAGACATATATTCTATAGCTTTCTTTAGACTTTCTTTTTTATTATGCTTATAGAAATAGCGTAAATTTTCTCTCTGATTATGTAAAGATGCAGTTTCTATCTTAATACAAATCTCATGCCGCTTTTTTGCTTCATTATATACAGATGCTTGTTTTAACAATGTTGATGATCTTTTGTAATGATGTTCTGAATGAAAACTCCCGGTAAAATTACCATATTTGTCAAATATATTTACATTTAATCCTTTTGAATTGATATAGTCAAGAAATGAACTCCCAAATATGACATTAGAATATATATTTATGGAACCACATGTTTCGATTGGAATATACATTTTCTTTTCTTCATTCTCAAACAAAATAGTAAAATCTTTTCTGTTTAAAACTCCATTATTGATTATATGATAGTTCTGATCTATCTTTTGTATAACAGAACAATGCCACTTTCCATAAAAATGAGGCTTTTCATAACTATGCTTATATATAGAAATAACATTTGTTCCCTTATCTTTTTGAAAATCATATCCCAAATACTTTCTAGACAAAGCTGGAAAAACGCCACTTTTATTACGATTGTTTTACGTTGTCTTCTTCCATCAACAACTGTATATGCGTACAAATATTCATGGATTAATCTTATAGCAGAAGTATCATTTACACTTTTTGCAATGAAACTCTCTAAGCGTTGTAAATTAATATTTTCAAAAAAATCTTTAACATCAATCTCAACTACAAATTTATTTCCTTTTTCAATCAAAGAAGCTGCATACTTTGCCGCTTCATATGTTCCCTTGTTCTCTCTATAAGCAAATGAATACTCTGAAAACTTATCTTCAAATATTGGTACCAACTTTCTTTTTAGAATATCCAATACAACCCTATCTGTACAGGTATATTTTGAAATAAGCCTTTTTTTTCCTGATTTTACAACTATTTCGTCTAGCCTAACATCGGATGGTTTATACTTATCATTATTTATCAGAGAAATAATATTATCACCATTCAATTTCCAGTATTCATCAAATTTGCTAATATATACACCATCTATACCACAACCATTAGGTTTTGTATGCAATACACCTATTGAAATTCCAAAATCTTCATCTGTAAACTTCAAATTATCACTCCCATATTCATAAAATATTATCGTTTAACCGATTGACCCCTATCATTTCCTTACGAGTATATTTCAAATTATTAAGTTCATATATGAAAATGCTATCTTCCTTGTAAACTATGCAAGCATTAAGTTCTCTTTTCAGAGAACCCAACCTGCCTTCCGTAATCATCCCTTCAAATACTGAGTATTGTATATGATGAAGATATTTTCTGCATATTTTCATAACCTTATTTACTCTTTTGTGCGATACATCATACGTCAGAATAACAAACACTCCTTACAACTCACTTCCTTCCGATTCTTTTTTATACTCTAATAACTTTTTTAATTGCTCTAGGAACTCTGAATTTCTTACTTCAATATCAACTGTATCATTATCTTCCACTTTATATGTATATTTATCAGAATATAAGCCGACTTCATCCTTTATTCGAATTAAATTGTTTGTATCTTCATTATCTCCTTTATGACAGAATTCAATATTTACGTCTACAGCGTACCTCATCAATATGTTTTTAAATATAAAAGATACACTTTTCTTGAGCTTTGTATCATATATAAAGAATCCATTATATATTTCACTGACAATATCCATAATACTTTTATCTCTTGCAGACATATATCTCATATGTGCAAAATCGTTCCGAAGCTTACTAAGATCGTCATGTTGATTTACGTCTTCAAATAATTCAAGTCCATTTTCGTATGTATACGCCTTTTTCATTTCTTCTTTACAATATTCCGTAACAAAACTCTTTATCGAAGCTCCTGAACTTCCCTGCTTTTCTGCCAAAATAGCTATACCGCTTTCATCAACTTTATAAATCGGAAGCTCATGACTATACATTGCGACTATTTGATAGAGCAATGCTCCTTTTTCAATATTGATATTTTCTCCATGTAACTTATAGTATTTTTCTTCTAATTCATATGTACCATAAAACATTCTTATATAGTTCAATCCCAATTGAAAATACATTAAATCTCTTTCTCTTAAGTATGCCCAAGAAATAAACTGTGCCATAAAATCATTAAGAATATCTGTGTATATAGAGACTTCTGTCAATTCAATATGATTTTTCATCTTTTGGAAATCACATAATGCATTCTGCTGCTGTACATCTTGACATTTTCCATCGGCAAACACTTTTTCCAAATTATCCTGTGATACATAATATTTTTCTATATCCTTTTTTGTAACTTTGTTGTATATGTATGATAAAATCTCATCATTGCCATACATTTTTGCGTATGCAATATTTCGATTCATAATAGGATTTGCGCCATCGCAATATAAGCCAATAGTATGTTTTCCATTTGCTGTTCTACTCTGACAAAATGCCTTCATGCTTACAATATCATTTCCAGAGAACTCGACATATTTTGATAAAAATGCAGCATATTCATCCTCATCTACAAAATAATCTGTAACATCGTTACTCACTCTTCCTATGTACTGTAATGAAAAATCCAATATCCTAACAATTTCACTATATTGTCTTATTTTAACTTCTGTGCTTGCACTCTTATTATTTTTTACACTTCCAGCTCTCTTATCAATATTACTTAAATACTGAATATAATTTTTTACGTCTCCAATTAAATGATTCAACTGCTTCGGCATCAAAAAATGTGCAAGTGTGTACCAATCCAACAACGATTTATTTTCGGCTACCATCATTTTTAACGAATTGTATATATCAACTGTTTGTATCTGAGCTTCAAATTGCTCCAGAGTCTTATCCAATTCTGTAATTCTCGGTTCGCGTATAAAAGCTAATTTCTCATCAGTTTTGATAAATTTAAGGAATGATACTTTTATCAGATGATGCAATAATAGTGGAAAATGCTTGTACGAATTATCAATTCCATTTTTCCTATCTTTATCTTGTCGTTCCTTTGATTTTATACTTTTATTTTCTTGATTCTGCATATTATAATCAGTCATTATTACTTGGCAGAGTTCACCAAATGACATTGTCTGGCTATCTACATCATGTATTCTTTTCTTAAGATTATCTACAGCTCTGCTATTATCACCTATAAGTTCAGTATTTGAATCAATAATCTGTATAACTTGATCTTTCAAATTGTCCTGCTTTATGAACCTGTTATAATATATTTCCTTCAACATAAAATACAGACATGATCTGTATTTTTCTCTTTGATACGGTTCTTTTATAGTTTTGTATGAATTTTTCTTTATAATCTTTTCAATGACTTCCGCCATATCTTTTCTTTTTATCACACTATTAAATGCTGGAATCTGAGCATCTCGTATATTTGAATCATCCTGATAGAGATATTCCATCATTTTGCTTATTTTGTCTGTGTTATAAAACATCCATACATTATTACTATAGTATTTTGATGCATAAACATCTTTTATATCATCAAAATCCTTTTTAATAAGCATACCAACTATACTATCATCATCATTTCCTTTCAGAGCCGATGTTGATGTGTAATGAACTCCACTATTTCTTATCTTTGATAAACGATTTTTTATATCTATACAAAGCTCCGCCACATTCAATTCTTCCAACTCAGACTTCCATCTACTCTGCCCTCCCCAATATCGTAAAACTCTTTTCAACGCATATGGATTCATAGCTTTTCGATTATAGTAAGTCTCATCATCATATTGTAGTGCATCACTATTGCCAGCCTTTTTCTGTCTATACGAATCTTTAATTACAGATTTTGCAAAGATATTCGTAGCAAATGTTGTATAAGTCGATATATTCCTGTCAATTGTTTCCTCTGCCTTAATTCGCTCATAATCAAATGATGATATTCCCTTATTAAATCTAGAATCAACCTCTCCAAACTTTATACCATTTTCATTTGTATTCTTATTCATTAATGATAATTTATCCGACATCGTAAAATGATATACGCCTTTACCTAAATCAACATATTTTAAAGCAACATACGAGCAAAAATTCTTCCACAAATATTCACACAAATATGCTGTTTTAATTCTTTCAATTTTTCTTTTTGATTTTTTCGAGAATAAAGCTTCTATAGTATTTTCATAATGTTGAAACCAGAATTTACTTCTCTCATCATCCAGTACTCCTATGGCTTTCATATAGTGGTCCAAATTCACATTTCGTATCTCATTTAAAGCAATATCTTCACCTTTTGTCGTATAACAATTTTCAATCTTTACAAATAACTGGCTCTCTTGGATACCATATTCTTCCCATTTCCATATATCAAGATTATCATTATTTTCTATATTCCTATAAACATCTACACCACATACAAACAAGACAATACTTTTCCTTATATTTCGTAGTATTGTATACTGACCATTCTTATCTGAATTTGCATAATCTACAATAAAATCCCATAGTGGCTTCTTTTTTGTATCTGCAATAGATAATTTTATCAATCTGCTTTCATCATCACAAACTTTAACCTTAGTTGCCTGATTTGAAATAGAGTTTGCAATTAAAACCTTTTGCCTATCCTTATACTTATCCTCATACATGTATGAAAATAAAACATACATCTCTTGTTCTTCTCTATCATTAAGCTTTCTTTTTTCATCTGTACAATATATCTTTATAGATTTCTTTACTAGGTCTGGTAGATTAAAAGTATTTTTTTCTCCATAATTTGTCTCAAATCGATATGTTCTTTTCAAGCTCTTCCTTAATGAACTATCAACTATCGAATTAATCAAGCTTTCTATATCAATACCTGATGGCACACAAAAATGTACTCTACTATCTGCCATATATGTATTATTGGGATTAAATCGCATTTGTTGCTCATTTAATGAACCATTACTTAAATAGTATTTCACAAAATTGTCGTAGCATTGTTTTAACCTGTCAGCAATCCTAATTTTTTCTCTATCAATCACTATTCTTTTACTACTAAATGGAGAATATAACCGGCTACTATTTTTCACCACATTATCAATTACATATTTCGAACTTACATATGCAGACATATTACCTGTTTTTACATTCTTTTTAACTGGAGCATCGTATAATATACCATTAACTGTAACACTTTTTTTATTTACAGCTACTGCTGCTCTCCTATGATTGACTTTAGAAACTTTCATATAACGCCCTCCATATCACACAATTATTCCTATTTGAGTTTCTCTCTTCCATATATTATACCACTTACAACAGGAAAAGAGTGCCATTATTAAATTCTATTGATTTTTTAACCCTATAGTGTTAATCTGATTTATATTAACAACATACATATAAATTAATATGGGGTGATTTCAAATGATAAATACTTTAAAAATGAATTTACTAATTCCTCTTCAATATGACAAAGATAATTATTCTAAGACATTAGAGCCTGATATAAATCTTTCAAAAGAGCAAATAGAGCATCTGAAAAACTCTGGTCAATATACTTCTTCTGAATGGTTTCACTATTGTTTCAGGCACAAACCCCTTGAAGCTAATTTTCAAATGGCAGAATCACCTCTGCTTCAGGATAATAATTATAAAATCAGTCGAGTTGAATTAGATTCTGTTGTCCGTGCCCTTACTGGACTTCATAAAAATGAAACTACTAAATACCTATTAAAAGCTCAAAGTGATATTGAATTTAAGTTTGGTAAAATACGTGTTTTATTTACAAAAAGCAGAATTGCATTTTTGCATATCGAAATATATTCATATAATCTTTCGGAAAAAGAAACCAGACTATTTGTAAACGCATTCAGCCAGATTACAAATAGTCAGCCCCGAATTGAATATAAAAGAAAATTGTCTAAAGATGAAGAAGAAACAGTAAAAACCAATTTAAAAGACATTATATTAACACTTATCAGTTTGCAACTATATGTACCATTGTCTTTGTTTGATAATAGAATCTCACCATATATTCAAATTTGCTTTAATGGGGATTGTGATGCGAATGATAAACTAACATTCTTTGATTCTATTCAATCATTATCAAAAAGAGCAAGTGCGCGGGAAATTAATGACTCACATTTATACGTGGGTAAAGAGCCTTATATATACAGATTTGCTGGTGACCGAACATTCTGTATTTATGGAGACACCTTAAATTGTATTGATGATGACAATCTCAGATTTATAACAGATTCTAAAAATGGATTAATTAAATCTGCCACTGAAAATTACACAACTGTATATGCTTTTTTATTATCTCTCCAACTACTTGTAGTCAAAAATGATATTGAAGACGAGGATATTGAGTATCTTATAAATTCTCCATCACGTCTGTCAAATGAAGATAATATCAGAGAATTCTATGATAAATGCCTTTATAATAATGGGTGGCACCTTAAAGAGTCTATTTCCGATTTAAAGAATCGTATTAAAATTATGGGGGGCAACCCTGTCAAGAAATGGATAAAACGATGGCAGAATCGCCCTGAAATAAATGCAAACAGGTATTTTGGAAAAGAGCCTTATGTTTTTATAAGCTATGCCCACAATGATAAGGACATCATCTATCCTATAATTAAGAAACTTCAAGATAATGGTATCCGTGTTTGGTATGATAAACGAATTGAAGCTGGTGACGAATGGCCAGAAGAAATTGGTTGGAACATAATTGACTGTTCCTTATTTATAATTATGCTTTCTGAATCTGCAGTTTTGTCGATAAATGTACGTAATGAACTCACTATGGCTAGTGGCCAAACAAAAGACTTATTTGGTGTAAACATTGAGCCCGAAGTAAATCTTTCTCCCGGAATGCAACTTCAACTCTCTAACAGTCAAAAGATAACTTCATTACCTATAGATGAGCTTGCTGATAGTATTATAGCTACCATAAAAAACAAATATCAATCTGTATGTGAATAGGCATAATTTATAGCTCTTCAGGGGTAATGGTGGGTTAAAAACCGCCACACCCCCAGTGTTTATCTAGATTAAGCGGCATTCCACTTTCGATTAGGAAGTGAAATGCGTATATCAGAGCATACAAGGTACACCATATCAAGCATATTTTGTATATTTCTGAATCCATAAGCTTTACGGATAATGAGCTTAATCTTGTTATTAGTTGCTTCAATCCTGGCATTACTCATACCATAATGGATTGTGTATAAGATATGCGTCTTGTGATGCTTAATCTTCTGATATAATTCTTTAATTACAGGTATCCTGCTGTGGCCGGCTTTCCACATCCATGAAGTGTCATGCACTCAGCCAGTAATTCTTGCCCTGCAGCACGATGTATTGCTCCATCAACTCCGCCACCTCCCAATAGAGAATTATTGGCTGCATTAACGATTGCCTGCACATCTGTTATTTTTGTTATATCACCTTTTACTGTCTTTATTATGTACATCAGTTCCATCCTTTCCATACATCCGGCTGATATCCCAGTGTTGACTGTTTTCCATTCCTTACTACCGGTGTTTTGATTACCTGTGGATTCTCCAGCACTTTATCCAACTTATCTTCATCCGCAATATACTTGATAAGAGCAAGAAGATCCTTGTCTTTGCCATCCCAGTTAATCATATTATCCAGCCCACCATTAACCTGAGCAACAGAATTAAATTCTCCTTTGCTCATGCCTTTTTCCTTCATATCTATAAACTGATACTTGATGCCACGCTCCTTGAAGAAACGTTCAGCTTTTTTCGTATCATTGCATTTCTTTGTTCCAAATATCTGTATATTCAAATCAGTTCTCCTTCGCTCTAGCAAGCTCTTTCTCAATCCATGTCATAGTCACATCCACAAGGTAATCCTGCTGTACCTGACTTAATTCCCTACCTGGCTGCATCTTATGCCATTTTCTGATACACTCCCGGCAACAAGTTGCCGTTGCGTGTTGAGCAATAAATACCGGATGTCCTTTCATTGGTGTCTGCTTTCCATCATTCGGAATAAATGCCGGTGCTTCACGCTTTGCTATAAAATCCTGTGCATGCTGTCGTATCACATCCACGCCTTTTTCATTGATGTAATCAATATCTTTTTGTTTCAAATGAAAACTGCTCCTGAACTTTGATGCTTCGAGATGTTCAAAGAGCTGTTTATACCATTCTTCCTTAGTCATCAGACTTCACTTCCATTATCCATTTACAATCGGAGAAATAACCGGTTTGCCATTGTTTTCTTCTTCTCTGTTCTGAATTGCCATGCGTATAATCTTTTCAAATGACTCGCTGAAATGCTCATCATCTTCTGGTGTACGTTTCTTTGGTTCTTTTATATGATTCTTTCCGGATGCCCTCCGTGCTTTCTTATTTAAATGCCTTTCCATAAGCATACGGTCTATATTGTCATTCGTATACCATTTTCCTGACTGATGGATTGCATAAGCACCTTTTCCAAGTGCCATTGCAGCCACACCATAATCCTGTGATACAACAATATCACCCTTGTGACAAATACTGATAAGCTTATAATCAACTGCATCTGCTCCGGCTCCAACCACAATTACTTCACTGTATTGTGATTCAAGCACATGGTTTGTGTCACATAAGAGCGTAACCTGAATAATATATTTTTCTGCAATCTTCTCAACAATACGGACTACTGGACAAGCATCTGCATCCACCCATATATGTACCTCTTTATTGCTCTTATTATTTTTCTCATCCATACATACTGTTCCTGCTTAATCTATTCTTTTAATTCTTATTTATCTCTGACAATGCTTTCTTTTCCATATCTAAGATATCTTCAACTGCTGACCTTACCGCTTTGTCAACAACACCTTCGATATCTTCATCATCAGATACATCATACCATTTTGTAGTATAGATTCGCTTATATGTAAAATTTGACTTTCTCTTATCATTCAGCTTCAATACATCCGTGATAGCCTGCATCTTCTTCATAGACTCTTCTGGAACATTATTTCCTGCTAATTCAAATATTCCATAAAATCTGTCATCACGTACATTGAACCAATAAGAATAAATATTTGTAGATCCCCATGAACTAATTGGCTCATCCAGAAGCGGAAGGTATTTATCCATTGCCTCTGTCCTAAAATTATACCCCCAGCTTTCGTCATAGATGATCAGTCCTTCTTCTGACAGCCTACATAATGTATCTTTGATAGCATCTGACAACTGTGCTTTTCCATCTATTCTGTTTTCAAAAATAAGATCTAAGGCTTTCTTGTGCTTATTATATATTTTATTGCAAATATCAATTAACTGCTGATCTTCCACAATATCTCTCCTAACAACATCTATATAATTTTTGATCATCAAATCTACATCCGGCAAAATTTTTATTTGCAAAGTTGCGGATTCCAATACATCTATGACATCACTGTATGTAAGTACATCCCAATTTTCCACATCACTGGGTTCTTCTCCATCTGGCGTCAGAAACACCAACATCCTGTTGTAATCCGGATACTCTTTCTCCAATACATTCCTATATCTGTTAAGCTGATTACTATGCTCATGCGAACCAACCTTATTTTCTATTGCAATCACTGTTTTTTCTTCTGTTGAGGTTAGCAGAATATCTATATTCTTCCATTCTCTCATAACTGAAAATGTGTAGAAATCCATCAATAGCACATTAAATACATCATATCGTCCATCCGAATCATTCTCTACTAATCGTTGAAGAATTCCTTTCAAAAATACATCTCCCATGCCATGATTCTCATTTGGATTCAGAAGCCACCCCAGCATATTACTGTGGCGGATTTCAGTTCTTGATATCTTCAGTACATCAAACATATTAAATTTTCCGGTCCAGGGAAGCAATTCATCTAAGCAGCCAATATCTAATAAAAAATTCTGTAATGCTTCCTCATTCGTTAATTCTTTTCCATCCATAAACGCACCTATTTCATATTTCTATAATTCAATATCTTTATCTCCCAGTTGGATATCAAATACGGTTTCATCAATTACTTTTATACATTCGTCTGTATTATTTATCATTCTTCTCTGATTGTATCTTATCATAAATTTCAGTATTACTAAAGATGCCCAATCTAAAAAAGCAAGCTTTATAATACCGGATATCATTCCCCACATAAGCAGTATTGTTCCAAAATAATCCCTTGTCTGCGCCAGCTCGCCGCTTTCGATTCCCCTTTTTATATACTGAGAAATAATCTGATTAACCGCTTCACCAACCTGATAAGTTTTTGATAACCACTCATTATTGTTCTTTTTTCTACTTGAATGTACTGCAATGAACAGTCAAAAAAATCCTGATAATACATTTCAAAAAAGTAATAAATGCTGTTTATTCCAAAATGGATAATAATCTAACTTCTGGTAGGCGCGAATATTGTTTTGATACAAATGGCATTACAGTTAGTTCTGATATCGGTAATGGTACTAATAATTGGAATGCTTTTAAATGTTGGGGAATTTTTAAAAATTACATATATATCAAATCAATTAACAACTCAATAATTCTTGTTAATCAAAATGATTTGTCAAATAATAGTTGTCATTTTCATCAGTAAGTATACTTCACAAGCATAAAAAAAGAGCCCAACCCATCAAGCTCTTTCTAGGTGTTGTCCGAAGACGCCCACCGCAATTCATAAACATAACTATATCAAACATTACTAAACATTACAATAACATTACTAACACATTATATACGGAAATACACAGGCATTTCCATCTAATTAAAGTAAAATGAGGATTCGAAACATTATATGACATTACTCAGACATTACAACAACATTACTTATATCCATTTGCTACTTTGACCGCCTCTTTTTGCCCCAAATATTGTATACTATTCGTGGCATTTTTCAATAGACACTAAGAGATTCTACTATTCATGCTTACTGAACAAGTGTTGCTCACTTTTTAAAATATACTGATAAGCCAATAGATACTATATTTTTTTGCAGGTTTTTCCAAAAAGTGGTAAAAATTATTCCTCTTCAACAAGTTTCACAAAATCATCTGGCAGAATTATCTTTGTTCCACCTGCCTGATAATCTTTTATATTCCTTGTGACAATATAATCCATATCTTTTCTGGATGCCACCTTTTCAACAACTGCATCCTCATAGTCACTGATTGCAGATGCAAGTGCATCCATGCAGTCATCCGCTGTAACCTCTAATATTCCAGTCAATGAATAAAGCTTTCCCATTATCATCTTTGCTGCTTCTATGTTATGCAAATGTTTCCTTATAAGATAATAGATGTCTGTTGCTGAACTTGCAGTAATGTACATTTCGATTGTATGATTTGCTGCCATAAGAAATATTTCTTCTGCACTTTTATTCCATGGCTCTCTTGAAGTCAGGGCATCTATTATCACATTTGTATCTGCAAGAATCCTCATCTATTTTGCACCAAGCCTTTCTTCTTTTGCTTCACTCAGTTCTGCATCCTTTGGTAAGATTCCAAACAGGGATTTTGCTACTTCTACTCTGTCCTGATGTGGATTTGTCAGTTTTGCCACTATTTTTCCATTCTTTGTAATAAAAATATCTTCTTTTGCAGATAATAATAAATATTTTCCAAGATTATTTTTCAATTCAGTTGCTGTAATTGACATATCACCACTTCCTTTCTTCGTACTATTATTATACTCATTTTGTACGATTTTATCAATGTATTTAGCTAGAAAATATTATTCTTCGTCTACACTTACATTTTTTTGATTCATTCACAAATAGAAAATCACATTAAGCACAATTCCAAAAATAGTTGCCACCGGAGCCGCAAGTCCTATCTTTGTAAGGCTTGCGTCCGGCTGGATACTCATGTAATACGCCAGCGGAAGTCTCACCAGAAGCGTCTGCACAAGTCCCTGAATCACAACCCAGACCGTCTTATCATGACCGTTACAGCATCTTCACCTTTTACAAGATTTTGTGTGATTATTTGTTTTTGTTTTTCTAAAAAAAATGCCATTTCACCACTTTTATGTGATGAAATGACATTTTTCAGTCCATTTATGTAGTTCGTCACAGTATTTATTCCTGCGTTAGCAGGTAATCCTTCCATATCTGTGACATCGATTACCACCTGCTTATGATTTGCCTTGATTTCCAGTGTTGTTTATTTCCTTTATGAATGGGCAGCCAGTGTTGCCAGCTTCTGCATAATTGCACTTACATCCTGCATTACATTCAAATTGTCTTCCTCTGCCTGCATCGTCTCGCCTGCGTGCGCCGATACCTGCTGTGAAATCGCTGAGATTGTCTGAATGGAATCTATAATTTCCTTATTTGCATTCTGCAACTCGGAAATGCTTCTTGAAAGAGTATCTGCATTTTTCTGAATTGCCTGCGTATTGTCCTCGATACTTTCAAAGCTTTCTTCTGCATTTGATGCACCAGCCTTCTCTTCGTTAATTCCATCTATCATATTGGAGACAACACCGACCACCTCCATGATTGCATTGGACACGTTGCTGATCAACTCTGTAATATGTACGGTTGCTTCTTTGGTTCTCGTTGCCATACCGGAAATTTCTGTTGCAACGACAGAAAATCCTCTTCCTGCCTCTCCTGCACGGGCTGCTTCAATGCTCGCATTCAATGCAAGAAGACTTGTTTGGTTCGTAATTCCTCCAATCAGTTCTACAATGGAATTCATTTCATCCATATACTGGTTCAGATTTTCCAGTTTTTCTGTAACCTCGGTTCCATTATTAACAGAAGCTTCAACTTCCGATGCCAGGTGCTCAATATCCTGTTTGCCTTCCTCTAACGCTTTCTGAGTAAGCGCCATGCTGTTTGTGATTTCTTCCACAGCGGCTGCAACTTCATCCACCTTATCCTGAATTGCATGTGTCTGTTCCAACTGATTCTGCACATGTTCTGCGGTATCAGTAGCACCTGCAGATACTTCCTGCATTGCCTCAGTCGTTGTCTTAGATGCCGCTGTCAGCTTTTCGAAACGTACATTGATATCTGCAATATTGCCGGAAAGCTGCTTATCAAGTTCCTCATTTCTTTCCAGAAGATTTTCAGCCTCTGCTTTTGCCTGCGCCACTTCTGTAAATCTCTTTCTTGTGTTTTCGCGAATCACTTTTGTAGTCAAAACAGAATTCGCTCCAACCATGATCATAACAACAATCTGTACAACTGCTGCTTCGATTCCATGATACCCAAAACCGCCTTTTGTCGCACCGATCACAACAACAATGATACTCTCTAATATGGTACCTGTATTAATCAGAAGAAGATAACGTGTGTCACTGTAAATGGTGACAACAAAAATCATCGGAATTACAAATACATAAATCAGATTTGTCGGTGATGTAAAAAGACATATTGTGTAAAACAATGCAAATCCATAGGAAACCAGATGTTTGATCATCGCATGTTCCGTATTACCTTTCCAACAAATCACCTCACCAATCAAAGGTATGACACCAACGACCGTAGCGATTGTCATATATACCGGAGACAGTTGTCCTCTTACGCTTTCCCATATCATAAAAAACACCATAACCATTACCGTACTGATATGTGCCAGCATCGCAATGCGATTCGACCGCGTCAATTCCGAAATTTCTTTTGTTTCCACCATCATAATTCCTCCTCTAGAAAAGTTTTTCCTACTTATCCTTATATTATTTCTTAAGCATCCTGATATTCTATTTTTAGTGGTGTATGTGTCTCAAATACCTTTGCAAAATCAATTTCCGGGTTAAACATTGTATAAAATGAAGAATATGCATCACATGTAATATTCTTCTTCGGTACAGTATTTAATGTACCATCCTTATTATATTTATAAAATGTTGCCTCCGTCACTCCATGTATCTCAACTTTGTATAATGGTGTTCTAAAAAGTAACTGTCTTACATCCTTATAATAAAATTTATAATACTCTTTTCCAATATTATTTTTGCTGTAATAAGTAATTACCCTGCAATGCACCATATAATCATCATAAAACCATAATTCACTTGGATATGGTTTCATCACAACTCCTCCAACTGAAATCCTGTAAATAACTCCAGCCACAACACAAATCCAGACTGAAAATGGTATCTCTTTCGTTGCGCTTTTTCCAAAAGCAAAATATATAATTATATAAATCAAAGCATAGGCAATAAGTAAAATTGTTACTATATTTTTTAATATTGATTCATGCTTTGGCACATAGCTGCCTTCTTTAAACTGCAACACGTATTTTGGCTGTTCCATGGGTTCTGTCATATTGTATAAACCTCCCTCTTCATTCACTTTTGTCCTTCATAACATAATAATCTCCATTATTTTTCAACATCATTCCACGCTGACGAAGCCTTATCGCAAACTGTATCAAGCAGTCTGGGGCTTTAGCTTAATCGTTAAATAAAAGCAATTATTTTATATAATTTTAGATTATTTCACTAAATGTTGCAATAGGTTATAATTACCATTAATCAGATAATTTCTGTAATAAATATGGATTTTGCTTACAGCAAGAAAGAAGTTTCTTCATCCTGGTCTGCATAACTACCATCTTGTAGCTTTTTGAATACAACTCTTTTTTCATGCTGTGAAAGAAATCCCGGAATCTGGTCATAGATTGCAAGAACTTTGCTTCTATATCTCATATCTATCTTCATAATATCTTCACGATACAATTTAAGAATGTCCCTTTTTTCTTTATCCGCTTCTGTAAAATCTTTTTTACTTTCAATAAATGCTACTACAGGCATAGGCATCCCACCAACAAGCATATACTGATGAAACAAAAGCATTGCCTGATTATATCGGGAAAAGCATTTTATATTATATACTGTGTTATTAATTTTCTGGAGTTTGCGACGATTAGATAGTACTGATTCTAAACGGATTTTGAATTTATTTGGATAGTGATTAAATGAAAATAATTAATAATCTTAACCATGATAATTATTAGTAGTTGGAAGGTTGTCATCCGTAAAAGATTTAAACAAATATTCAAAAGCCTCTGGAAGTACTTTTTAACGTTGTTGCGTAAATGCTGACACAGACGGAGTATTTTTGTTAAAATCAAAGAAATCAAGTAGTTCTTTACTCATAGTAGCTCCACCCGAATTCATCATGATTCCTATAAAAGTTTTGAAATCAATTTTCCGTTTTCGAGAGAAATCGACATTGGGGTTTCGAAGAAATAAACATGGATTGTTAGCTAATTCCGAAATATGATTCTTTAGAGAATCTGAAACTTGATTAATATAATTGCTCATATGCGTTACCTCCTTGCAATCAAGATGTTCTTAATTACAAGGGCCGCTTTCGCTACCTCATTATCATTCAATAGCGAAAGCGGCCGCACATTTCGAATCATATGTCAAGCATTTATTACAAAATAAAAAGACCCTAGCATCATTTCTGATGCTAAGATCTTGATTGGTCATCTTAACTTAATGACATTGCAACACTGAGACGTTTTTTTATTCCATTCTCGATTGCGAAACTCCCTTGTCCTTGACATGCGTAATATAACTTTTCCGTCTTAGGGCTATAAACAACGCCAAGAAGAGTTCTCCCTGTTTCCGGTGTCATTAAAGCCACCAAAACAGCATATGGCAGGCCATAGATAAAATTAGTAGTGCCATCTATCGGATCAATGACCCAATTCAGCTCCGATTTTGAATCTTCACCACTCTCTTCGACAATAAAACCTGCTTTAGGAACCAAGTCATGTAATTGTTCTATTAAATCCTGTTCCATAGCTTTATCTGCAGATGTAACAAAATTCCCATGTCCCTTTTTTTCAATCTCAAATGTGGAATCCATGTGTTTATCTGCTATTTTTTTAATTACTGGAATAAGTTTTTCCTCACAAAATACAAGATTGTAACCATAATCACCATTTTTCATCATATCTGCCCTCGCTACCTAATAAATCCACATAAAGTCGCATTGATCGGTTAGGAAAGTACTTATTTCTTCAAAGTAAGCATTTCCGCCCATATAGTTGGTTTTACCATCAAAAATTTTCAAAGGTAGAAAAATAGACTCCGATATTTTGTTTTTTTGCGAAGTAGAATCTCCAATCATGAACTGTATCGACATACTGTTTTGATTTTTCGCAAAAAATATACCTGGATATGTTTTTAGCTTTCTTACATTTTCACTACAAATAACATCTAATACCTTACTTCCGATACAAATTCTGAATGTATATGCTGGGCTAAATGCTACACAACGTTTCTGACTCTGTACCCGCTTGCATTCATTAACACTAACAACAAACAGTTCCGTCAGTTTCTCTATGTCGCTAAAATCCACCTCCCAATATGTAGAACGATTCGTTATATATTCCATAAGTTCGATATACTCACGCCAATGAAGTCCTTTCCTGTACTCAACAATTCTTTCCAAACTCCAATTCTCGATATGGAAATCTTCACCTATTTCTTTTATTTTCTGTAAAATATTTTCATTTTTGAAAAACTCTGAAAAGGCATACTCCAGTTCGTCCGGTCCCACTTCCTTAATCCCGTGTTTCAAATACAACTGATGAATAAAAGTGTCTTCGGGACGTATATTACTCGGTATCAATGCTGCACAGTTAAAGTAATTTGTAAATATAGAATTATAATAGACATCTATAATTTTCTTCAGTTCCTCATGAAAAGGCTTATCCGCATCAAAAATACAGTTTAACACGGGATCTGAATACTCTTTACTCTTTTCGGCAACCACAAAACTCTTGTAAAATGATGATCGGCTATATCCTTCAACTTTTGATCTGTGCCCGGTTCCTATAATATGAGTCTGAAGGAACACAGTCATTTCAATTTCTTTTAATATAGTAAAGAATTCCTTCTTCGTAACTGTGTCAAACCCAAAGCACTCCGCTAACATTTCATTGATTTCAGTATTGAATGCCAACGTTGTGCATTGTTTTACAAATTCCTGTCTATGCCTGTCTACTGGTGTTTCCCAATTTTCCCGAATACAGTACATCGAAATTCGGGTACACAAATCATTCCACGCTTCTACAGAATGTTGCATCGTCGAATACTTAGGCAGCTTAGAAACATATGGTGTTAATTCATTATCCCCATATAAAAATACAATAATACTGCCATTTTGGAGCAATTCTGAAAATGCTTCTTTTTCATTTTCACTATAGCCACTATCAAAACAATAAAACCCCTGCAAGCTACGGCTATTTAAAATTGATGCTCTGTTAAGAATAATCTGGCGGGTATGCATCAATGACAGATAAAGATTTTTTATTTGGAATCTTTCCAGATACTTTTGAACCTTCTCCGACTCAAATCCGTATTTTAGAAATTGGCTTCTTAATTCAGATCCTACGGATATTACCTCGTCAGGCAACCACTGATTATCCAATGCGAACGGGAATGCTGTAGATGGAGCCACATCACTGGAATGAACTCTGTAAAAACAGTTTTCAGCGTCATTGTCATATACTTTCTCAGGCATTCCTGCTTCGTATATATAGTCATCGCTCTTACCAAATTCTATGCCGTCAGAATAGACCATTTTTCCATTCAGAGCCCGGAGTATGTTTTGCATACATGCAATGTTAATTGTGCCCCTGGCATCTAATTGAACGTATTGAACTTTTTTTAAATAATCTATTATTTTATCTACAACCGCCTTGTCGTTGCTGATAAACCATGATGGATGTACATTCCCAATGACAACAAAAATCACACGAAAGTCTTTTTCTTTTTCGCTTCTAGATAACGCTTCAGATATCTCACGTAAAACTTCCGGTCTTCTCACAGAATTCTTGGAGATGATCGCAATTACCGTATTTGCCATTTTAAGAGCTTCATTAATATTTCCTGCCCAATTTTGACCGCTTACAATCCTATCAACATCAATCCAAACATCATAGTTTTGTCTAAGCAAAAACCTTGCTATTCCCTGTGCACATATACTATCTTGATGTGAATAACTAATAAAAATTTTCTGACTCATATTTATCACCTACTATTGCTGTTACTCTCTGTTATTGATTTCTTAGTATTCCTGCATCCACACCGTCTCCTACATGTCATACACATGCATGTTCGGATTACCCTGCGAGAAATATCTTGAATTATCTCCGCCCAACACAACATCTTTACTGCGAATGCGCTGACTGCTCTTGGCCTTGACTGACCAGCATAGCAATGCACCAAAGGTGTCTCAACCTTCCGGTTCTTCTTAATGAAAGCTATGATCTGCTTCGCCATTTCATCCGTAAATAGAACAGCGCCGTCTACGTCACTGATAACATCATCAAAATAAAGCGTTAATACGTCCTGACAATATTGGCTTGGTGTAAATGTAACGCCAAAGCCTCCTGTATGAGTATCCTGGATGGAAATGATTGCATAGGTATCTGAACGCTCCACCATTTCTCCCAGGCCTACAGGATAATAATGCTGCATCACATATTCAAATGTATCAAATAATGATTTCACAATGACTCGTTTCATCAAGCGCATCCCCTGTATTTTCACGCAATCTAAGAGTTCTGATCCCTGCCCACTAAGACCTGCTGATATACATCCATTTCACTCTGACCGACACGCATAACACACTATCATCTTAATGATAAATATATCATGTACCACCATTTCGGTCAATTTGAGATTGATTTTTTCAATTTGCCAAAAGTTGCATTTCACAGTTTCCTTTGCGATCCACCTCAGCATGTACATGCTCGAACCCGGTGACGAAATCGAGTACATATCTTCCCTCTTTAAAAGCAAGCATAATCTCGCAGTTCATCCCTTCAATGTTTTTCTCGTAACATTTGAAAGTGTGCTCTGCCTGTGCAATGACTTTCTGTTCATTTGCTTCTTGCATCGCCTCCTTCATCTCCACATAATAAAGATAAAGTCTGGTGGCCATTACCCAGTTCTTACAGATAGCTTTGTTAAAGTAACTGCCAACAATCATATAAACAATGTATGCCATTTCTTCCTGTACTGTCTTACGCTTTTCTACAAACTTATATGCCATAGTGCATACCTCCATAAATGAATCAAAAAATATGTTCTATAATTGCTTTGCCTTCCGGCCCGGCACTCTTCAGACGGTGACGGTCGCTGTATCTGTAAGTCTTGACAGCCGTAGATACTCAGCTGCATATTATTCAGTTGTCAGAAAAGCACGAAAAAAGGACCTGTGGGCAGACTGATTCCTACGTGTTAATCTGTTCCACAAGTCCATATTTGATTCAGTTTCCCGAGTCAAGCTCGGGATATGAATATATCATCTCCCTCCCGTAAAATCAACTGAATTTGTCTCTATGTTTAGCCTTGCAACAAGTTCTCTTTTTTTCATTGCCTTCCTTCCCGCCTGCCGACGAACTCGTTCCCGGATTCGCCGGCATTGCTTTATAGATGTCTTATCAGTTCATCAGAGCCAAAATCCTTTCGGTATCACAACTTCTGATCACTTCAGTACCTTCTTTCACATCAACCAGCTTGTCAGTAACTACAATCTCGGCATCTGCCATGCCATCCACAATTTCAGTTTCCATCATGGAGAAGAATTCATGTACATTCATCACAGATGTCAGGTCAAAGTATTCCGTAAGGAATCCAAGACGTGTTGTGCCTGCTACAGCTGCTGAGCTTACCAGATTCATCATGAGTCTATTATACCATTAAGAATTGAAAAAACTATGTTTTAGTAACTATGATAATAAATCAGATATCATGATTTAAATTGAAATTATCGTCTGAATATATTAGAATCTGTCACATGGACCCCACGACAGGGGTGGTAGCCTCCCAAGCCATTGACCGGTTTTCCGGAATACATAGGAAGGAATGTGGCACCAATGACAGCTTATGAAATCATTTCGATTTTCATTGGGATATTAGCCTTGCTGATATCCTTCGGTAGCTTGATTGTAGCGTTACTTGCCTTTCTCGACAAGAGAAACAAGCGCACAATAAAATGCCCGCCCTGTTGTGACCAGGACGGGCGCCTCTGAATAAGAGGATAAACTCACCTTGGGAAACTCCATCTTATGGAGTGGGGCTCCTGAGAGGCATTCGTTCCAGCGAATGCCTTTCTTTATGTTCAATATACCACCGTCAGCAGATTATTTCAACAATCTTATTTCCTCTTGATTTTAATTTTAAAAGCCGCCCAGGCCATAGACCTGTGCGGCTTCTCATAAGATGATTTAAATTAAGTTTATCCTTCAATAGCAATATGTTTTGTGGTCTCAACTTTCTTTGGTTCCTCCTTCGGAACTGAAAGTTTAAGAATACCGTCCTGATACTTTGCCTTGATATCTTCCTGTTTCAGCTCATCGCCTACATAGAAAGACCTGCTCATAGCACCGGAATAGCGCTCCTTACGGATGTACTTGCCATCCTTTTCATCCTTCTCTTCCTTGTCAAGTCCTTTGGCTGCGATGATTGTTAAGTAACCATTTTCCAGCTTAGCCTCAATCTCATCCTTCTTGAATCCCGGAAGATCTATATCTACTTCGTAGCTATTGTCTGTTTCCTTGACATCAGTCTTCATAACGTTCTTTGCGTGTTTACCATAAAGCGCCTTGTCAACATCAGGAAATGAAAAATCCATCCAATCATCGTTAAATAAGTTTTCTCCAAAAATACTAGGCATCAACATAAGTCATCTCTCCTTCTTAATCTATAAAATCTGTGTCAACCTGTTTCTTTGGAACCGAGATGTTTCAAGAACTCAAAGCATTTGCTTTTTGTTCCTTTCCTTTGTTCTTGACTATGTTATATACTTAAAATTAGCACTCGTCAATAGAGAGTGCTAATAATTTATAAATTGTTTATAATTTGCTTTTGACAGATAAACAATCTGTCTTTTTGTTGTGCTGCAAAATAGACAAAAGAAAAAACACATCATATTTATCAAACAATTGCAAATATGATGTGTTTTATAATTATGTCAAAATTCTTAACTTAATGACATTGCCCCTTCGAGCTCTTTTTGCTTTGTACAACATTAAATTGTAGATGATTACTGTAAGAGTGAAAGTACACCCTGGTTTGACTGATTAGCCTGTGCAAGCATAGACTGTCCAGCCTGTGCAAGAATGTTGTTCTTGCTGTAGTTAACCATCTCTTTAGCCATATCTGTATCACGGATACGAGACTCGGCAGTTGTTGTATTCTCAACTACGTTGTCGAGGTTGTTGATTGTGTGCTCAAGACGATTCTGAACTGCACCGAGTGATGAACGCTGTGAAGATACCTTTGAGATAGCATCTGAAATAGCATCTACTGCGTATGTTGCAGCGTTTCCGGAATCATCCTTTACGTTAAGGCCTTTGATACCAAGGCTTGCAGAATCCATTGCGTCAATGTTGACCTGAATCTTGTTTGTCATGTCAGCATCTGCACCTACGTGAAGGCTGAATGAAAGGCTGTTAGCAACCTTTGCAGAACCTGTCTGAATTTTGAATGTTCCAGTACCATTTGTCAAATCAATAGTTGTTGCTGGAGTTCCTACACCAACCTTCGCAGAATTCTCTGTATCACCAATCTGATTTGCCTTAAGAAGCTCCTTTGATGCAAGCTCATATGCTTTCTTTTTAGAAATAACTGTTGCATCTGTATCTGAGACACCATCCGGAGGAGTTGCAGTATCATTCATTCCCGTAATACTCTTTGTTCCGTTCTGAACTGTAGCGCCTTTTTTTACTGCTGTTTTAATTGCATCTAAATCTGCAAAATCTGGTGTTGTTTCCTTGGTCTTATCTGTTGGTGCTGTAGGTGTTTTTGCATACCAACCTTTATTAATTTTACCTGCTGTACCTGCAGCTACTTCTGCTGTATAAGTATACTCAGTTCCATTTACTGTAACCTTTTTACCCGCTGTATCCGCAACATCTGTTGCATTATCAGTAAACCACTGATTAACTTCACCATCATCTGAGCCAATTGTATAACTCTTTCCACCAATGCTTACCTTATCACCAGCATTAAGTGTATCCATAACAAATGTAGCAGTTCCATCGCCATTATCTGTAAGTGTTCCCTTAAGACCTGCATCATGAGCCTTCATGTTGATTGTCTTTGTTCCGGCCTCACCCTTTAACAGATATGTCTCGTTGAACTTTGTTGTCTCTGACACACGGTCAATCTCTGTTGTGAGCTGGTCAATCTCGTCCTGGATTGCCTGACGGTCTGAATCCTTTGAGTTTGTACCATTGGCTGCCTGTGTTGCAAGCTCATTCATACGCTGGAGCATTGAGTGAACCTCTGTAAGGGCACCTTCTGCTGTCTGTACTGCTGAAACACCATCCTGAGCATTTGTTGAAGCTCTGTCGAGACCCTTGATCTGTTTTCTCATCTTCTCAGAAATTGTAAGTCCGGCTGCATCATCAGCCGCACGGTTAATTCTGTAACCTGATGAAAGCTTCTCTGTGCTCTTTGACTGTGCGCTTGTTGTTACGTTGAGCATTCTGTTGGCATTTGCTGCCTGCATGTTGTGTTGTACTACCATAATATAATCCTCCTTGTCCCACACTGTGGGTTATTATGTTTGACCTCTGGAAATCCTTTTCCTGAGGGTTTTGCAGCTGCTTTGTGTTTATTTTTATTTAAGCAGTTGCGGTTTTCTATAACAAGCGGCTTCCCGGGTGTGGCTTTCGCCACGGCCGCCTATTAACTTGATTAGTTGCTTTGCGTCTTTTTCTGACGTTCTTTCTCATTCCAGATGATTTGCTTGATTTGTTTCTTTGCTTCACTGGAAAACTCAGGTTCGGGATAATATGTATCTTTTCGCTTCGCTGGGTCCGGTTCGTTGTTGGATCTTGCGATATTCAGTTCTTTTGGAGCATCTATCAGTAATCGACAGTGCTTTCCTGTTCCACCCGCGAACACGATTCGGATATCATCTCCGATATTTACATATTGCCCTTCCTTTAATGATAATTTGAGCATTTTCTACCTCCATGCACTAGGGAATAGCTTCGTCCATGCTTTTCCGAATTATGCAACATTTTATAGTAAAATGTTACATTTTTTCGCAGATTAATAAGGGGGTCAAAACAGAAGCTGATTAAATAACATCAAATATTTATGCCGATTCAGCCATATTTCATCAAAAATTGCTTTATCTTTCACGTGATATAATTAAATCCCGTAAAATTA
>ERZ1034920.176-NODE-176-length-52638-cov-451.175095_pt1 | contig 52638 bp, 67 predicted proteins | sample MGYA00520688_ERZ1034920 | MGnify/ENA primary metagenome ERZ1034920 (study PRJEB33766, sample SAMN09781785) | gut metagenome | biome: gut microbiome | host: Homo sapiens | place: Madagascar | study: EMG produced TPA metagenomics assembly of the PRJNA485056 data... | reverse complement strand
ATTGTATATTATATATTATATTTTTATCCCCCCCCCTATAAAATCCTTAAAAAGATTTATAAAATACCAAATGCAAATGCATTTCCACTTTTAATAAAACAAGATTATAACACAAATCAACTTTTACAAATTGTAATAAGTAGATTACTAAAAATAAAATATGTGATATATAAATTAAAATTGTATATTATATATTATGAAAATTAAATTAAACTGTTGTCCGCAGTTTGATATATTAAATTGAAAAGGAGATTACTTAAATGGACGAAATTATTGCAAAAGCCTATCTTGTAAAACTTGAAGATGGCTATCACGTAGAATCGCTTAACGGCGAGATTGGACCTCTTTGTGACAAGAGAACTACTGACGGTTATATCAAATTGTCAGTCAACGAAGCAAACAGAAAATGCTATAATGAAAAAGCAGCGGATAAATTCTTTGCTGAAAACCCTGATGGAAAAATTCCTCTTGCGTACAAAGAAACGAGAACTCTTACTCCTCGTGAGAACGTTTATCCGAACGCTAAACTCATAAGTTATTTGTCTGAAGACCTTCAGAACGAATACAAGGCCATAATTGACCGTGCGAGAGAGGCTATGAACGCTGACAAGATTAAACCTATGACCGAGAGAGAAAAACTCGAGGCTAAGATTGCTAAGGCTAAAGAAGCGTTGGCTAAACTCACTGCTCAGGCAGAAGGCATTGAAGAATAAGGAGGTACATACACATGGCTAAACATCTTGTAGATTATATCAGTGACGTTGACTACGACAGATACAACGAACTTCTCGCTATGGCCACTGAGGCTAAGGCGAACGCTCCCAAGACTCCTCGCGGACCTATGACCATTGAACAGAAAAGAAAGATGGCTGAGGCTCGTCTGGCTAAGGCTCAGGCTAAACTTGAGGCTTTGCTTGCGGCGCAGAATGACTAACACTTGCATACACTGTAGAGCACGTGCGACTCGATGACCTGGCACATTATATTTAGCACGATGGTTCACCTCGTCCACACTCTACATTGTAGATAGACTCGAGCGACGCGAGTCACGGCTCCGCGGCTTATACCGCACCAATACTATTATTTATATGCTCGTCGCTAATGCCACCATGACTGTGAACACAGCAACATCCTCACGTTGTGGTGGCATTAAAAATAATTATTATATGTATATATTTATATAAGGAGACTTTAACACTATGAAACATAACTGGACTAAAGAAACTGCTCTTGCTGCAGTCATAAAACATTCTGGCTTAACATATTGCTCAGCGTATGATTACTTAAAAAGTAAACACTCAGATGATGCTATTGTCGCATTAGTACTCGCTGATAAACGTGCAATAGGCACTACTAAGGTGGCAAAATGAAAACATTGCTAGAGATTGTGCCTGACGCGACTGGTTATATGATTGAGCATGCGGTGTCATATAAACAGTTAGATGATAAAGGTAAGATAATACTCTCATTGCGGCGCAAGGACACTTCGTCTGAGTGGAAAGATACTACAGCAATAGAACGTGAGAAAATGGAAGCAGTCGCTGCACAAGAACGTTCCATAAAAGAAGCACGTTACGCCCTTATCAAGGCTAAAGAAGCCTTAGATGCAATGGACGCAGACGATTACTTCGACGAAGACGACAAGATATACACATGATATATTTTGTAGGCATACTTGCTATTGTAACTCCCATAGGTTTGATAACTTATGACTATATTGTAGGACGCATAGAAGAAAGTAAGCATGGAGGTAGACCCTTTGGAAAACACAAAAATACATCAGATAAGCATATACGATAAAACTTCAGAATGTATGCATATAACCGAACCTATATACTTAAAAAATTATTTGTTAGGTGGCTTCGCTATTATCACTATAGCAACAGGTAAAATATCATACACATATAAAGTATGCTTAGATAAAAAATGGAAAGACATTTATTACACTTTCAGACGTGACAAACATGGTGAATGGGTATATCTTGGAACATACGATAGTTCAACTAACGATTATCAAGACAGCGAGTACAATTTATTACCTAAAACTTGTTGGCCGCAAACTCACCAGTTAATATACTACATACTGCAGCACTTAGACGATTACACATTGTTAAGTAAATATGACATATACCATTATTGCGTATGCAGTCGCTGTGGACGTAGATTAATTACAATATCCAGTATAAAGAGAGGTATAGGCTTAGAATGCCTTAAAAAGTAAGTGAATTATGACAAAAAAGTATGAACAACTTGAAAAAAGGCATAAATTATGTACTAAATGTAAATACAACAATTGTATATATGAACAAAATCTAGGAAGTTTAGAGTGTTCAACATGGTGTAAAAAATATTTAAAAAGTACTCACGGTACTTGTAAATGCAGCAAATATTTACATGATGAAACACTTATTTGTGAGTACTTTGAAGAAGGTAAAGCATTAAATAGCGATGAACTTATAGATAAGGAAAATGTTGACTATAAACGTTATATACGTGTAGCAAAAAGACGAGGTTTTGACGATGCTTAATATAACTATTAACTTATCAAGTGAAGTTAGTGATATACTTAAATGTTTTGGGTCAATAGAGTCTGTTGCAAATAAAGCACTTAAAGCAATAGATGATGGTTTAATTGATTTAGATGGTATACCTAAGTATAAATTTGGTACAGGTAAATTAAAACAATTTAGAATAACTATAAATAATCCTCAGTATGAAAAACAATATAAAATATATGGTTCACATTGTAATCAAATAAGTCTTGCTCGTATACTTAACTATATTGCATTAGATGAAGTATATGAACAACTTGGCTGGAAGCAAGAAGTTACTAAAGTTGAAACTGAAACTGATAGAATATATCGTAGAATATATACTAATCTTATAGATGCAATGAATAGATATTTGAAGATATGTGAAACACAGGGTCGTATTAAAAAACTTAATAAAATAAAAAAATTAATAAAGGAATTATGTGATGAAGAGCAATGAGTTTGCGCATATAACTATAAAATGTGACTCAAATTGTTGGCAACAGTTTGAAGAAGTAGTAGCCACTCATTCACAGATATATTCATACATATTATTTTATCGAGATAATACTTATATTGCTAAATTCAATATTTGTAGTAACGATAATTTTAATGGTGTGAATACAAAACAAGCAGTTGACAATTTAATAGACAATATTAAAGCTAATACAAATCACAATAATATAGTATGCTTTGGGCAATCTTCTTTAGATAAAATAATTGAAGTATTTACTCCATACTATAATAAACTTGCAACAGAGATACAATATTCATGGCAATGTTATGAGTATTGTGATTTGGTGCAAATGTGTATATTATGTGTATGCACTTTGTATAACAAAGGATATTATTTGCATAAACGACTTATACGAAGAGCACTTATAAATATGGTATTGATTGAACAGCGTAAAACTAAATACGTAACAAGTTTTGTAAGTTTTGATACACTTATTGGTAAGGATAATGACCAAGCATCATTACTTGAAATAATACCTGATGAACATGCAAGTGATGAATTTGATAATATAGAACTTGCAAGTTACAAAGATTACAGATTTAAGCGACTAAAAGATTTGTTTCCTGAAATGACAGAAAGACAATGGAAGCAACTTATCTTTGAATACGGGCATGGTATAACTACTCATTCATCTGTAATGAAAGTTAAAAACATGCGTGATAAAGTACAAAAATATAAAAAAATATTTGAGGAGTAAATATATGAATGAAAGTAAACAATATAATGTAACTATAACTGAGACTTTACAAAGAACAATTCTTGTAGAAGCGGATAACGAACAACATGCACTTAATATGGTACAAGATGATTACGACAATGAAAATATTGTGCTTGATTACAGTGATTTCAAAAAAGTAAATTTTGATGCGGAGCGTATATTATGAGAAGAAGACATATACTTAAGAAAATAAGGAGAAGATAATGGAGAATTTTAATCGAATGTATAACTTTGTTGAAAGTAAATTTAATTGGTATAGAGAAGCACAAAAATGTGTTGCTCGTCAAAAAGAAAGGCATTATCATCGTTGTGAAAGAAAACGCTTTAATGGTAAAACATTCAGGCATAAAACTAAATATATTCGCGGAGATATGAAATATGAGATATTCAGATATATACGCAGGACTTAAAGTTCGAGCAAATTCTAAAGAAGAGCATAAAAGAAACCCGCAGTATTATCCTCGTAAAGGCACTAAAGGTATAGTTTTCGCAATAGAAGGTATAAATGTATGGGTGTTATGGAAAAAAGGTACAGCTATTCCTAATGCAACATGGGCAGTGTATAGTGACTTTATAGAACCGGCTAAAGGTTATTGGTGGCGCAGATGGAAAAGAATATTCGTAAAATCAAAAAGATAGATAAAAACGGCAATATTGTAAAAACAATAATTGTTGATTGGAACAAATTGCCTTGCAGTAAATGTGAGCGCAGATACCATTTTACTTGTCCAAAAGATTGCTGGAATAAGAAAGGAGAATATGATGTCTATTGACAATATTAAATTACCATTATCTTATAACGTAAGATATCGTAAAGATTGTATATATTGTAAATATAATAATTGTAATGAAGAATGTTGCAATTGTGATAATGCTGAATATGATGAAGAAAACTGTATATACAATTGTAATTGTGTACAACAAACGAAATTAATGATGAGTATTTGTCCATATTTTATAGAAGATAAAGGAGAATTAAAATGAAAGACTATCAAAGATTAACAATACGCCACGAAGATGGCTCGCATAGTTTTATGTATGATTATAACACTACTACACCACCGATTAAAATATTACTTGACCGTCTTGCTGAACTCGAAGACAAAATAGAAAACGGTACGCTCGTGGAGTGCATTAGAAAAGATGGACGAGATAAAGCAAAAGATATAATAAAATGTAAATTTTATTCTGATTATATTTGTAATCATTATGGGAATGGCTTGTGTCATTATGCTGAAAAAGTATTTGGTCATAGTTTGCCCGATTCGTGTAATCATATAGATGACTTTGAAAATTGCACTTGTTTTGAGCCGATTGAAGCCGAAGCATTAAAATAAAGGAGAATTAAAATGAAAATTGAAGACGCATATATAGGCTTAAAAGTTAAAGCACTTAACTCCTATTTGCATGAAAAATATCCTAAATATTTTCCGAAAGAAGGAACAAAAGGAAAAATCGTTGCAATATACAATGATTATGAAACAGTATATGTGCGATGGAAAAAGGTTCTACTTCATCAGATGATACTTGGTATATTCCTTGCGAGGCGGTTGCACCTCTTAAAAATAAAAAAATATTTGTAAAATCAAAAAAGATTGCTGAATAAGAAAGAAGAATATGAGGTGTATTAAATTTTATGAAAGTAAAAGAATTATTTGAAGTTATTGACACGAGATTTGATTATCAAGATATTATTATTGTTGATGATGCAAATTCAGCGGATGTTAAAACATTTAAGTATCCAGAAGATGGTAGAACCTATGTTGATAAAATGCTTAATCAGTTTGGCGACAGAACAGTTATACCAAAAGGAGTTACATTTGGCACAGATGAATATGATATTGAATATATTGCAGTTGAGGTAAAGTAATATGAAAGTAACTATGCAATTATTACGTTCACCTCGTAAAGCAATTAAAAAGTATTCATTACTTTGTGTATTTGCAGATAATAGTGAATATTATGAACACTATTCTAAAAATATAAAAGTACTTGAAGCTTATGCTCGAACTTTTAAGAAACGTTTTCCTGCAGATATTAAGCAAATATTTATTTTTGATAATGAAATAGGTAGAACTATAAAGGAGTTAAAAATATGAATAAATCAGAAAGTTATACTAAAGTTTATAAAAAGCAATTTAGATTATTTGATGTATATCGCTATATTGCAACAGGTGAAAAATCACATATAAAAGGTATATCATCATACGCAGCGTCTACGTGCGCTTTGCAAATTATTTATGATAGTCCTAAACTATATGACGATGGTACATTCTTTTATAATAATGAGGATGAACTTAAAAAAGCAATAAGTAAAATAAATAAGCACTTAAATAATTGTCATAAACCAGGAAAGAAGGTAAACAAATGAAAAAAGAAAATATAAGAATAGTATTACTCGGTATAATGCTATTTGTCAACTTCATTTTATTGTGTACAGTATTTAGCGAAAAATACATAACTACTTTTTATAAAGTAACTCTTATTATAACTTTTATGTTAAATATAATATTAGATATAGTTTATATAGAAAATGAAATCAATAAAGGAGATTAAAATGGCTGATTTATATTTAGAAAAAATTGGGCTTGCAAAGCCAACAATAGTTGAACGTGATAACAACGGAAAAATCGAACGGCTTGAGTCAATCGGTCTTGATATAACAAGTTTGGTCGCTTTTTGGAGGAGATGTTTTAATTTGAACGGGCTTCTTTTCGAGAAAATTATTCTTCATTGCAAATCGAAAGATTTTAATGCAATGGGTCAGCGAACGCTAGCAACGTGTCGTAGCGTAAGAGAAATTCTCGCGGAACAAGGTGTTGAGTGTATAATAGATGATGAATGGCCTGAAAAACTAAAAAATATACGTATAGCTGAATTGGCAGAACAACTTAATGAGTCGTTCACTTGTAATTGTTGTCCTATTAAAAATTTTTGCAAATCACACTATTTATCTTGCTCGCAAGTATGGCAAACTTGGCTTAAAATTGCGGTGAAAAACGATGATAGAATATAAATATGATTTTGGTGATGAAGTAATAATTGATTATGGTAAGCTTAAAGGTATTCGTAGTACTATTATTTATAAAGAAAATGGTGTCAATTATTTAGAACCGTTATATAAAGTATTATGTAGTAAAATGTTAATACCTCAATCTTACTTAAAATTATATAAATCTAAACAAAATAAACGTTTAGAAGAAAATTCTTTTGAAGTAATACATTCATTCGAATTACTTGCTACGGAAATATATAAAAGTGAAAATAAAGAAGTAATTAGCGCATTTGAACAATTTTGTAAAGAAATTGAAGTTAAAATAACTAAAGAAATATATCTTAATAATAAAAGTATTATTAAAAAGGAGATTAAATAATGTCACATTCAAACTCATCACTTAACTGTTTTGCAAACTGTATGGCAAAATATGAACACAATTATATTTTGCATACTGTACCTTGTAAACCTACATCAAAACATCTTGTCTTTGGTACTATGGCTCACGACGTAATGTATAAAGCTGGAAAACTCAGAGACGAAGTACACGATGGAGTTGTAAATAAAGATGAATACAACTCAATAATACCTTCAGAAGTATTATACCAAGACTTAAAAGATGAATTTGGTATAAATTCTTGGGCCCGTTACTTTACTTTAATAATTAAAAAGACAGCAGAATATGAGCGTCATTGCCAATTAGAACTTGCAGCAACAGGTGATGTTCAGATAGAACGAGAGCTTAAATTACAAATGACGGTAGACCAACTTAAAGATATGGGTGTATATGGTATAGACCAGCCTCTTGTAGGTATTATTGACTGTTTGTTATTTACAAAAACTGCGGCAATAATACTTGACTATAAATTTAGTTCTACAAGAAAATCTCAAGATGACTTTGATATGAACTCTCAACTTCCTTTGTATGCAATGATGGTACATTATTTGTATGATATACCTTTACATAATATCCAAGTAGGATATATCGATATACCTAAACAAGAGTTTGGTATGCCGACAGTATTAAGTAATGGTACATTATCGAGATCAAAAGCTCAGAATGTATCTCAAGAATTTTATGAAGAAGCAGTTAAAGCAGTACACGGCGATGACCCGTATTACAATTGTAAAGAAGGCGGTTATTATTATGACTGTTGGTGTAATTTATCACTTAATAGACCTGCGTATATGAGCAAACAATACATAGATATTGATACTTATACGGGTGTAACGCATGACTTAATATGCGCGGCAAAGTTAATAGACACAATGAAACGTGAAGATTTACCTTTTGTAAGAAAATATGATGCTTATACTTGCAAATCTTGTGAATACGTCAACGCATGCAAACCTTGGCTTCAGGCTTCGAAGGAGTAATTATGGTACATAGTGCAGTATGGATGTTAGTAAACGGTTGGTGTGACAATTGTGATGGCGATCCAGCAGAATGTATGATTGAAGGACGTTGTATAACTGAAGAAAATAAAAAAGATGGAGGTGATGATAGTGAACAAAAGCTTGTTTAATTTTTACTTGGATAACGATACTAAAAAGAAAGCAAATGAAAAATTAAATAGACTTGTAGGTGAACAAAATAAAGGACAACTTGCAGCTCTTATAAGAGTGCTACTTAAACAATTTGTAGCAACACCTGACGAAAAAGTTAATAAATTACTCATAGAAGCAATTGCTGCCGAATATGAGTATAGTACAAAACTTAATAAACGGAGTGTATTATGACATTTTTATCAACACAAGCACGCATTGATTATCTTGAATTTATATGTGAAGAATTACAAGATACAACATCACTTAACGAGAAACGAGATATTGTAAATAATATTGACAAATCTTGCAAAGATGACTTCAATTACATTCTTGAAATACTCGCTAACAAATATCCTCTTGGTTATACCTACGAGCCGTCTATGGTTATTCCAAGTAATTACGATACAACAAATCTTACATTACGTGAATATCTTAAACCTTTGTGGGAGCCTAAGAAACAAGCTGATTTTTCGATGGCAAATTGTTATCGTGCAATGAGAAAAATAGACATCAATCCATACTTTATTGCGTCTATTGTAAACAGAACTTTAAGGTTAGGCATAGGCTCTTCATTGTTAGATAAAACAGATACATCACCTATGCTTGCTAAAAAATTTGAAGGTACTCTTGACTTCGATCCTTTAGGTTATTATATAACTGAAAAACTTGACGGTAATCGTTGCATTGCAAAATTTATAAATGGTAAATGGACTTTCTGGTCACGTAATGGTAAACCAATGAATGTAAATTTTGATATGCGTAACTTCAATACAGATTTTATATATGATGGTGAAGTTATGACTCGTCAGCAAACAGATCGTTCTAGAAAATTATGGGAAGATGTATGCTTTCCTACGCATAGTATTAGTTCTGAGAATAAAATATCTACAGAATATTTTCGTGCAACATCGGGCTTAATTAACCAACATACATTAAACAAAGATTTAGTATATAATGTATTCGATATTGCAGATATAAGTGCTAATTATAATGAGCGTAGACAATTCTTAGATACGATAATCGATGGAAATGATACTCGTATTGTACCTGTATTGCAAACTTGTACTAAAAATAATACTGATGGAATAAATAAGTTATTAGATTTTGTAACAAGTCAAGGTGCTGAAGGTCTTATGATTAACGCGGCGAGTGCAAAATATCAACATAAACGTACAAGTTCATTGTTAAAATACAAACAAGTACAAACAATGGATATGAAAGTCATTGATTGGGAATATGGCACAGGTAAATATGAAAATATAGTCGGTTATCTTGTATGCGAAATTGTGACAAGCGATTGTAAATATATTACTTGTAAAGTTGGCTCTGGTTTTACTGATGATCAACGTTTAAGCTGGGCACTTAAACCAGAACTTATACTTAATAAAATTATAGAAGTTGCATACTTCTCACTAAGTCAGAATATGAATACTGATGGTACTAAAACATATTCTTTAAGATTTCCTCGTATGAAGTCCATACGTTCGGATAAAATAATTACATCGGAGTATTAAAATTATGAATGAAGAACAAAGAGAATATATTGCCGCAGAATGTGGCATAGACTTAAACGAAAATGAATATACAATAAGTAAATTTGATATTTTGACTGATAATAATCAAATACCCGACTTAAACTATTGTATAGACTGTATCAAAAATACGAATATTAAGCAACAATTATTTATTGCATTTGATAAAGTGCCTAATTATTTTTACAAAGTAGCAGCAAGCAGCACAGGCAAATATCATCCTACTTATGCTTTAGGTGAAGGTGGTTTACTTAGGCATACTATTGCAGCAACAAAAATTGCTTGCGATATAGTTAACTTAGAAATGTTTGATTTAACGGATGATGAGAAAGACTATATAATATGTGCATTATTACTGCATGATGTGTGCAAATCTGGAGTGCTTGACGAACCTACAAAGTATACATTATTTGAGCATCCGTTATTAGCATCAACATTGGTAAATAATAATTGCTCTAAAGAATTTGCCAATAATGTAGCACCGCTTATTGCAAGTCATATGGGTCAGTGGAATACAAGTAATCGTTCAAAGGTAGTATTGCCTAAACCTGAAACAAAAATGCAAAAAATAGTTCACCTTTGTGATTATCTTGCATCAAGAAAATATTTGGAGGTTATATTTAATTATGCCGAGTGAAGGAATAGATATAAACAGTTTATATAATAGAATTGAATGGCTCACAAAAGATTGTGAAGATTATCAAAATAAACTTAGAGTACTCTCTGATTTGTTTGGTAAGCTTTCTTATGAATATAATAATTGTAGTAGACAATTAGAAGTTATGAGTAAAAATAACGATAGAAAATTTAATCTAATACTGAAAATTCAAGACTTTTATAAAGAAAATGATAGAATGTCAAAAAAGCAATTTACAGAATTATTGAATAAAAGCTTGTAGTTATTTTAATTAAGAAGAGGACGAAGAATGAAACAACCAAGTAAATTCAAAAGATGGTTTTTAGGTCTTTTTGGTGGTGTGCCGAAGAGCGATTACGATATTGTTGCTGAACAAAGAGACAATTTTATCGGTGATGTAAAAATAAACGATTTACGAATTAAAAGTTTGGAACAAGAAAACGAACTTCTTAAAAAACAAATTGCATACGATCCGATGGCGCCAGTTATAATCAAGACACAGAAATTAAAAGTTAAAGAAATTAAAAAGACTGCACTGTTCAACTTACTTCCATTTGAGCAAACTGAGTTTTGTTTACGTGATGCGGTTTGACAGAAGTTTCGTCATTTATAAAAATTAAGTACGAACCAAGTACTCTAATTGCAACAGCCATTTTGTGTATAGTTGAAAACGAAGAGGATATGTAAAATGACATCATTAAAACAACTAATCGAAGAAAATAAATTGTTTAATTACGAAGACATTGAGATTATTAAAAAATGGTTCATTGAAAATAATTTTGAAAACCTTGGATTGCAAATGATACCTGAACTTGCAGCAATTAAAGCAGAGAAAATTCAGAAACAATTAGATTATGCAAGATCGTGGATCCCAGTTAAAATCGATGTAAGTAACGATGAATATGACTTTGATACAGCTCAAAAGTTAAATAAGATTATTACTTATTGTATGCTATCGATGGATTTGCCTGAAATTCTTCTTAATTGGGCAAGAGAAAATATTCTTAAAATGAATTTACCAAAATTATTCTTTATACCTACTATTGATTACTTAAGAAAGAAATACAGTATAGAATTCAAAGATAGATCAGAAAACTTTTAATTACTTTATAATTGATTTTAATATATAATATTTTGAGCCTGAATAATCTATCAAATTGATTATTTTAATCATTATATTATATATTAAAATTGATTTAATCATATAAATTTAATAGATATTTATTAAAATTTTTTGAATATAATATATTATCAATTAAAATTGAAATACTTTATGGAGGTAAATATGAACGAACCCAATTCTAAAGTTCCTATGTTAACTGTGTCTCTTGATATAGATAAAAACATATATCAAGTTGATGTACCGAAAGGTTCTACAGTTAACGAAATAGCATTTAATATGGCTGTAGTCATTCGTTGCTTATTAAAAGACAATGTAATTAAAGATGTTACTGAAATGACAGATTTAGTTATTAAATATTGTACTGATGGACAGTATGATGAAGTTAAGGAGATAAATTAAATGGTTATTTATATCGATGGTCCTAATAATACAGGTAAAACAACTTTGGTAAATAAACTTGCTGAAGTACTTAGAGAAAAACAATATGTTGTAAATATTTTTCATGCTGACGAAAATTTTGAAAATACTTATAGCGCATATGATAAACTTATAAGTGAGCATGAAGATGATATACTTATTCTTGATCGTGGTTGGATAGGTGAGCAAGTTTATCCTTATTTAAGAAAACGTATTCCTAAAATATCACAGTGGAAAATCGCTTGCTTAAGTAGTAAAAATTCTGTTTATACATTTATAACAAATAGTTATATGACAGAAATTGAAAAAGCTACATTAAAAAAGAAAGAAGTATTTGATAAAATTGAAACATTTCAAGAAAAAAACTTATTTGCTAATGTAGTATCATACTTATTATATACTTCATGTAAATATGATGTAATTATGACATTATGTACATCTCTTGATGCTCAAATCAAACAAATACTTAAAACTTTAGATTTTCCTGAAAATTTGAAAAAGATAAGCTATGCTGCAAAAGGTTATGCCGCAGATGCAGGTGTAGATATTTTTATTGATAAGGATATAACGTTTGAACCTGGTACAACTACAATAGTTGAATTATCAGTTAAAATTACTCCTGAAGAAGGTCAAATGGCATATCTTGTAGAACGCACTTCTGCTGCAAAGAAAGGTTTGTTTGTACATTCATGTCCAATTGATGCTAATTATACTGGAACTGTGCATGCTATTGTATATAATTCTTCAAAGTTTTATGTACAATATAAAGCCGGCGAAGCATTTTGCCAAGTTGTAAATGTTTCTATCAATTATCCAAAAAATATACCTTGTAAGAAAAAAGGTAAACGCACAGACTCTTGCTTTGGAGGTACTGATGGAAATACGAGCAAAAACGGCTGATGAATTATTTGATAAAGTTATTGATGCTTTATCATTTAACTTAATCGATTATGAAAATATTTGCGCAGAAATAATAAACGCAAATCTTATTCTTGAAGATCCAACCAGAAATACAATGTGTAATTGTAAACGCAAAATGCCAATTCGTTATGCAATTGGTGAATTACTTTGGTATAATTCTCGTAATCCTTCAGCAAATGCAATAGAGAGATTTTCCACCTTTTGGAAAAAACTTGCAGATGAATATGGAAATGTTAATAGTAATTATGGTTGGTGTATTCATGATAAATATAGTTTCGATCAATGGGAACATTGCAAACAAATATTGTTATTGAATAAAAATTCTCGTCAAGCAGTTATTCATATTAAAGAACCTCGTGATTTAATTGCTAAACCTACAAAAGATGTAAATTGTACAATAGCGCTTCAATTTTTATTACGAAATGGAAAACTTGATTTAATAACAACAATGAGAAGTAATGATGTATGGTTAGGATTACCATATGATTTATTTAATTTCACATGCATGCAAATTCAAATGGCAATGGAACTTGATTGTGAAGTCGGAACGTATTATCATAATGCAGCATCTCTGCATTGTTATAAAGATAATATTGAAATATTACAAGGAGGTAATAAAAATGACTCAGTTTGATTATGACGTAATTTGTAACTGTTTAACTCGTGGAGTTCCTGTATTTGCTGAAAATCTTATTGTCGCATTAAATAATGTATTAAATGATAATAAGAGACTGCAAACGGAACTTAATAAGCTTGAAGCTAAGCAAAATCCGAATAAAGCGACACAAAATAAGGAGACTAAATAATGCAGTACGATAGTTTTACTACACATAAAATTGATTTTTTCTTTGGAAAGCCAAAATCTGGAAAAACACTTATTGCAGGTAGTTATCCTAAACCATTATTGTATGTATCAGTTGGAAACGATGGCGGTGGACGAGTATTACTTACCAAATATAATGATGATGTAAAAAATGGAATGATTAAGGTTAAAAATCTTAAAAATGATCCTATTGTAAACGGTAAAATTGCTAAAACTTCTTGTGAAAAATTAGCTACTTTACTTGCTGAACTTCGTAAGCCTGGGGCTGATGCTTTTATGACAATTGTTGTAGATACAGTAGGTGCTTTACAAGATGACTATAAAAATTATTTAGAATTTTGTAAAGGTGGAAAAAGTTTATCACAACCTGAGTGGGGCGATGTTGGAAAAATGGTTCTTAATCTTAAAGATAATATGAAACGTTTTTCTGAAGAGATGGACACACAAATTGTTTGGATAAGTCATACAAGAGAACAAGAAATATATGAAACATCTGGACTTAATAAAGAGATAAGAATAATACCTGATTTAACAATTGCAACAGGTGTTAAATTCTTAAAAGATGCAAGTAATGTATTTTATTGCTGTAGAAAAACAGTTATCAATAGTAAAGGTGAACGCGATGTTAAATTTCTTACGTATGTTGGAGCTCATCCGTTAATGGACACTGGTACTCGTGATTTAATAATTGAGCATGGTGGTTTCATTGAAAACTTTACTTATGATAAGTGGCAAAAAATGGTTCAAGCGGGCAGTCTTGACGTTGCAAATGTATTAACTGCCGAAAATGATAATAATGAAGATGAAAAGGAGTAATTAAATTATGAAAGAAAAATTTAGCGATTTTGAAAGTGCAGGTTTTATAAGCAAAGCAGGTGAATTTGAATTTACTGTTAAAGATTATGAACTTAAAGACAGTAAAGCAGGTTCGCCGATGGCAGTATTTAATGTAGAAAATAAAGTTGAAGGTTCTACCAAGTTGTTTTTCTCGTTGAATATTAAAGCAAGATGGAATTATAATAACTTTATTAAAGCTTGTCGTTATGATGAACTTGACAATGAAGACAAGATTGCAAACTTCAGTTTTGATTATGAAGTTGATGGTGCAACGCTTGTAGGTAAAAAGTTTATTGGCAAAGTTGAAGCAGAAACTTATACTAAAGAAGTTAAAGTTATTCTTGATGATGGTACTTTTGATACCAAAGAAGAAACTAAAGAAAGCTTTAAGATTAAGTCTTATGCACCTGTTATTTAATTAACTTTATTTGGTGCCGAACAACGGTTAAATGAGCTTATGTCCATAGTAAGTCTTGATGGAAGCAGTGGTTATAGCGGCAGCCAATATGCTACTATAGTTCTAAAGGTAGAACGACGGCTTTGTAATCCGTAAGTTATCAGTTCGAGTCTGATTAGTAGCTCCAATGAAAATATAAGAGGTTAATTAAATGGCACAAACTGAAAGAGAACGTAAAGTTCAAGAACGTACAATGAAAGTTGTTCGTAGTTATGGCGGTTATGTTTATAAAAATGCTCAAGGAATGTATACTGAAAAAGGTCGGCCCGATCTTGCAGCGTGCATTCCTGCCAAACTATCTACTCTTGTAAAAATGTATGGTGAAGATGCAATGATTGGCTTATTTGTAGGTTTAGAGATTAAACGTGATTGTGAGCACGGTTATGGTACAAGTGATGCACAAGAAATTGTAGGCAGAAAAATACAAAAAGCTAAAGGCATATGGCTTGCAGTTGACGATCCTACTTTAATCGAAGCACTTATGATTAAATTAGGAGGTACAAAAGATGCTATACAGTGAATATTTAACTTGCAAAAAACCTTATCAAGAAGATGGTTATTTGTTTTTATTAGAACGTAAACATGCTTGTTTATTTTATAAACCCGGTAAAGGTAAAACATTTCCTGCGATCGATGCAATACATGATATTGATAAAACAAAAAATGGTAAAGCAAAAGTATTGATTTTATCAACTGCTGACGCAATTAAAAATATGTGGGAAGCAGAGATAGCCCCTCAAAATATACTTCCTACGAATACAGTAATGATGTCATTTAATAGTGCAATTGTAGATAAAACAAAATCACAATTACTTAGACTTAAATGGGATGTATTAGTTATTGATGAAAGTCATAAAATAAAATCTAATACTGCTAAAACTTCAAAATTAGTATTTGCACTTAGTAAAAACTGTGAATATGTTTTTGGTTTAAGTGGTACGCCTCGTGGTAATAGTGATATTGATATTTTTTGTCAATTTAGGAATATGCACATAAGTGAATGGGGTGATATTTCTTATACATATTTTGTAGATAACTGTTGTGTTATTGATGAAAAGTTTTTCAAAGGTCATTGTGTAAAAGTTCCTGTAGGTATTAAAGATAAATATAAAGCTGGTTGGGAACGAAATATTGCAATGTATACTCAGAGAGTAGAGTATAGTGAAGAAGATAATATGCCTTTACTTAATGTAAATCTTGTAGAACTTCCTTATGTTCCTACAAAAGAATATTTGCAGGCTGAAGATGGTATTATTAAACTTTCTGATTATGAAACAACAATGACTAAACTTGCGGCAACACTTAAACTTCAACAAGCAGTAAATGGTTTTTTGTATTTAACTGATGAAGTTGAAGATAAACGTGAAGTTTGGCATATTGAGCGTAACAAAAAATTAAATTGGCTTAATGAAAATCTTACTGATGATCCTACGGTAATTGTATATAGATTTGCTGAAGACTTAAATAATCTTAAAACTGAATTTGCCTTAACTAAATGGACTGAAGTTGTTGAAGAATTTAAGAGTGGTAAAGCAACTTTATTATTTCTTCAATGCTCTCGCTGCGAGTCTTTTAACTTACAAATGTGTAACAGAATTATTTTTTATACTATGGATTATTCATATATAAAATATAATCAAATGCTTCATAGAGTATATCGTATGGGCCAAACTAAACCTGTACAAATAGATATTTTAACTTTCAAAGATACTATCGAAACAAAAGTTTGGGAAGCAGTTAAAAATAAAGAAAAATTTGCAGACTTATTCATGAAAATTAAAGGAGTTTAATATGGATACAATGCTTGAAAGATTAAATCGTATTTATCCAAATAGTAAATACGTATATATATCTAAATATGCTCCTGAACAGTGGATTGGTAAAGAATATGATAGTAAATTTGATAATAAAGCAGCTTTGAATAGATGGAAATCTAAACCTTTATCTTTTGAAGAAGCTGTTGATAAAGCAAATGAAGGTTATCGTATTGGTTGGATAGTTCCTCGAGGAATGTGTGTAGTTGATATAGATAACAATGATGATCCTAACTCTCAAAATTATTTAATTAGGCTACTTGATAAATTTGAAGTGGCCTATTCCTATAATCATACAAGCAAAGGCATTCATATTTTATTTACTGATCCAAGTGAAAGTATTAAATCTGACTCAGTTACAAAATGTGGTATAAATATTGCAATAGATACTCGTGCAAATGAAACAGGCTATATTATTTTACCTACAAATGACCCACATCGTAAATGGGGTCAATGGAATGATGTTGTAGAGCAAGTTCCATATTTTTTAGTACCTATACTTAAAGATACAACTCCTTCATTTATTGGTTTAACTGAAGGAGATGGGCGTAATAATATATTATTTAAGTGGCGCTCTAAGCTTGAACAAACTCATAAAATGAGTGATGAACAAATTGAAAAGTGTATTCGTATTATAAATGAAAATTTATTCGATACACCTATGACAAATCAAGAATTATTTAAGACGGTACTTAGAGAACGTGATAAAAAAGATAAGCCTGATGCAACTGAGCGAGAAAATATTTATAATAAATTATCTGAAGAATTGTGCAGTAAATATGATATAATAAGCTTAGGTGCAAATTTTTTCATGTTTAACGGTCTTTATTATAAACCTGTTTCTGATTTAGATATGGAAAAAATTATTCATTTTGATATATCTAAAAACCTTAACGATACAGGTCGTAAAGAAATAATAAAATTCTTAAGACTTAAAACTCAAATACCTCTTGATGACTTTGATAAAGATTGGCATAAAATTGCTTGTAAAAATGGTATACTTAATCTTATAACAGGCGAAGTTACTGTTCCTACTAAAATGGATATAAATACAATTTTTATACCGTTTAATTATAATAATGATCCGAAGTATTCACCACGTATCGATCAATTTATGAAAGATATATGTGACGGTGATTTTATTAAAATGCAATTTTTATATCAAATTGCTGGTTATTGTCTTCTTAAAAAGAATATGTTTCAAAAATTCTTTTTATTCAAAGGTGAAGGTGGTACAGGTAAATCAACATATATGAATTTGATACATATGATGGTTGGTGGTGATATTAATTGTGCTCACGTTGGTTTAGCAGACTTTGACAAAGATTATTATCTTGCGACATTATTGTCTAAACTTGTAAATATTGATGATGATGTTGTAGATGGTAAAGCACTTGAAAATACTGGTCGCTTTAAGTCTACTATATCAGGTGATATTATTTCAGTACGTCAGATATATCAACCTGTTATATCATTTAAGCCATATTGTACATGTATATTTTCTTGTAATAAATTACCGAAAATAATGGATAAAACTTCAGGACTGCTTCGTAGAATAGTTCTTGTAGAACTTAATCACAAAGTTGCTAAACCTGATCCATTGTTTATGAATAAAATTACAGAAGAAGATATGGAATATTTTTTATTCAAAGCTGTTGACGGTATAATGACGGCAATTAAAGAAGGTCATTTTAGAATAGAAAAATCAGATGAAGAATTGCTTAAATTATTTCAACGTAGACAAAGTCCTATTAACGAATGGTTGTATGATAGTAATCTTACGTTGGGTGATTTACAAGATACACCTTGTCTTAATTTATATCCTCAATTTACAGTATGGTGTACATTGAATGGTTATACTAAACCCATGAATATGTTTTCATTTAAGGAAGAAATATGTGCTTTATACAATATGACTATTGAATTTAAGATACCGCAAGGTGGTGTTACACCGAAAGCAGTATTTTATAGGCATGGTGAATTTGATCCAAATTTCAAACCTTTTTAAGGAGTTTACTTATGAAACTTAGATTTTTTGACTTTGAAGTTTATCCTCATTGGTGGTGTTGTAGTTTTGGTGACTATGATAATAATATTGATGAAAATATTAAAAACGATTTTACAGTAGTTACAAGTGATGATGAAAATGCTCGTGATAAATTTATGAATATTGTTCGTGAGAAAAATATTTGTTTAGTAGGTTATAATATTAAACATTACGATTTAATGATTGCAAATGGAATTTATCAAGGTTTTGATCCTGAGCATATTCGTATGATAAACGATATTATTATCAATCCAAGTAATCAATTCAAAAGTAAAGAGCATCAACGAATAGCTCCTTTTGCAAATCGTAAACTTAGCGGAATTTGTTATTACGATCAAATGGATGATAATGACCCATCAAGTTCTTTGAAAGACAAAGAAGCAATTTTAGGTCTTGATATTCGTGAAACAGAAGTTTCATTTAATAAAGAAGAATTAACTAATGAAGATAAAACGAATATTATATTTTATAACAAACACGATGTATATGCAAGTATAGTTTATTATCATAAAATATGTGGTCCTTTGTACAAAGATACTGCTCTTGCATTATGTAAAACATTTAATATTCCTGAAGACACAGGTTATAAATCTACAAATGCAAAACTTGTTTCTTTAGCCCTTAAAGCTAAACGAACAAGTTTTTCTGACGAAGAAAAAATACAAATAGAAATTCCTTCTCGTATAAGACAATATGTATATCAAAATGTTCCAACTAAAATATTAGAACAAATTGTAAATAGTGCAGATGGTTTCAAAGTAGAGTTATTTGAAAACGAAGTAAGTTATGGAAATGGTGGTATTCATAGTGTACCATTAGAAAATAAAGGTCGTAAATCTACTGAACAAGTTGGTGTATATTTTGAAAGTAATGATGAATGGGTATTAGTTAACGTAGATGCTTCATCGTATTATCCGTCAATATTGATTAAGTTAAATTGCTTAAGCCGTTGTGTAGAAAATCCGAAAGACTTTGAAAATATATTTAATCGTCGTATTGAATTAAAGTTAAAAGAAAATCGAACTCTTGAAGAAGAAATTATACAAAAAGCATTAAAGTTAATTCTTAACACAACGTTTGGTGCATCTGGTAATAAATATCTTGAGTTGTATGATCCGCATCAATGCACAAAAACTTGTCGTGTTGGTCAATTATTTTTAACCGCATTTGCTTGTAGATTATATCGTGCTATAAACGGTCTTAAAATTGTTCAAACAAATACAGATGGTATACTTATTTATTTACGTAGAAAAGATTTACCTTTGCTTAGACGATTTGAACAAGAGTGGACAGATACAAGTGGTATTCTTATGGAAGAAGATATTGTATCTAAAATATGGCAACGTGACGTTAACAATTATTTATTGATTAAAGAAAATGGTAAAATTAAAAAGAAAGGCGGTTGGCTTAATGATACAATGATGAATGCCGCTGCACCTCTTAAACTTAAACCTTTATCAGCATTTGCTTCTGCAAAAGCTGCTGCGCAATATTTAATTGATGGTACTGATATTATGGAAAATATTATTAGTAATAAAAACTTAATCGATTTTGTAATGACTTGCAAGAAAGGTCCTACTTATTCAAAAGTTGTACAAAAATATGCAAATGGTTTTGAAGAAGATTTATTCAAATGTAATCGAGTAATTGCAAGTAAGGATAAACAATTAGGCAAAATATATAAACTTAAAAATGTTACTGATAAAGACGGTAATAAACGTACATCATATACACAAATGGCTGATATACCAGATTGTTGTTTAACTGTTAACGCTGATTTAAGTACATATGATTTTAAGACTTTAAGAAAGGAAATTGATTATAGTTATTATATAGTACGTGCTGCAGATTTATTGGATATGGTATGGAAAGAATATAAAGACGGTAAATATAATTTGACAGACCGATTTTTATATCAAATTTAATTATATTCATTCATAGGATAATTTTAATATATAATAGGTCTATATAAATATCATTCTTGATAAATTATATAGGCCTAAAATATTATATATTAAAATCAAAGGAGAAGTATGTTATTCAAAGGTGTTTACTCATGGGATTTTACTCCAAGCGAAGCATATGATTATATAGTTGCTTGTTTAGTAGAAAGAAAAACTTTAGAATTTATAGAATTAAAGAATGGACACCTTGAAGTAAGATGCCCATTCTCAGGAGAATACTTATTAGTAACCGGCACTGACGCCGAATTACAGAGTATACATGAAAGACTAATACTCAATCAATGGTATAGAACTACTTAACAAAAGGTGCAACAAGTTGTTTGCTACTACCTTTATAAAAATTGTTCATTATACCTAACTTAGCGAGTTCTAAATATTCAGAATTGCTACAATAATATTTATGACCTTCAGAGGTCCAAATATATATCTTTGCATAGGAACTATTTTTAGTCATTATACGGCTAATTACAGTTCCTTTTTCATCATCTGTCATATCTTTATAATATTTGTCTGCATACTTTCCAGTCTTTTTATCTTGTATTGTATACTTAGTTTTATTATTAACTAAGTCATCTAATGCTTTTTTATTTAACTGACCGTATACTTGATTAAGCTTAGCTTTTTGTACGCTATTAAATTTTCCAATGTCTTTATAATCACCTTTAAGCTGTTTCTTTTTTACACCATAGGCCATAGCAAGTTTTTCCATATCACTAATTTTACGAGGCTTAATTTTAATTGCACCGAATTTACTTAAAGTACCGCTAATATAACCCATAAAAGAAGGATAATAACTATATTGAACTTCGCCAGTATAAATATCAACTTGCTTAGGAAGTGCATATGCAAGACCTGGTATTGCGGCTGCTGCCCATCTTTCTAATGAACCTTTGAAACCTGCAGAATATTGTACTTTATGATTATACAATAAACTATTAAACGTAGATAGCATATTGGGAATAAAACTCTTAGCAATTTTTTCAGGTTTATTCATAAGAACTTCTGCTATAGAGCTATCATACTTAAACATATCACTTAAGTCAGTATAAATACTATCTTGGAACATATTGTTTAACATTCCTTTCAAAATATCCATACCATCTTTATAAGTATTTTTATCAGTATTTATATCATAGATAGCGTTACCTAATACAAAGCCCCAACCTAAACCTGTAGTTCCATACAATTCACCAAAGTCAATAGTAACTCTTGTATCACCACTGCCTGCAGTTATTTGCATATTACCATAAGTATCTTCTTCAAGTTTAATTAAACCGAAACTAGCCAGCAATAAGCCAAAGAGCATTGCTGCGGATCCAATCATACCTTTGCCAAGTTCACGTTTAATCATGTAACTAGCAAATCTTGCAGAAGGACCTTGACCTTTTTTACTAATAATATCAAGTTTATTTAAGTAATTTTCAAAATTTGCAAGGCGCTGTATACCTTTAATTAAACCTATAGGTGTCCAATCAAGAGCTTCAACAAACCAGTTATAAGATGATCCAGCAAAAGTAAAGAATTGTTTATATGCAAAATATGCCGTAGAACCAAGTCTATTTCTCATTATCTTATCTAAATCAGTTAAGAAATTAGATTTATGCATATAAGTATAAGCAGCAAATGTATAAGCATCTGCAATTATATCAAGAACTTCATTTGTGTAGCCTTGACTTAAATCAACTTTACTTTCAACAAGCATTTTGCCAAGATAACTTATAAATGTTTTATTTATCCATTTCTCATCAGACAATACCTTAAATAATTCTTGTGAAATTGTATTAAGTATTTTAGTATCGAACTGGCTTTGCATAAATACTTTATTCATTACTGAATTTACAATAAGGTTTGTAATTTTACCTTCGAGAGTAGCTTTATTACTTTCACTTAAATTATAACGGTTTAAGCCATCTTTAATCATGTCAAACAATCCATTATCGAGAACCATCGACTTAACCCATGCTGCGGTTTCAGGATCAACTTTTGTACCTACAAGAACATATTGACCTTCAAGAGTTCTACGAGTAGGATTTTTATTCATTTTCTTATTGTATATATCTAGTTTACGATTATACTCAGAATAATCTTCAAGATATTCTACAATTTCAGTTGCAGTTCTTGCATAAGCTTCAGGATCACTATACATAGCAATATCTTTGCGAATTTCAAATAAACGGCTATCAATTCTAATTTGTTCATTTAATTCAATTGTATTACTACGCGCCTTCATGAGATCTTGTTCACTTAAAATAAGTGCATCAAGTTTTTTGCGATTAATTGTACGTTTATCTGCATCTTTGTTATCTTCGATTATTTTATAAGCTTTATCTCGATCATTAAGAACTGTAGTTATTGTGGAACTAATTTCTTTAACATCTGTAGTCGTAGAATTGAAGTTATAACGTGACTCAGCAAGATCAATAACTGACTCAGAAACCTTTGTTTCAAATGTAGGTTTAATAAGTTTACTTTTACCACGTTTGTCCCACAAATCAGCAATCTTACTTATTGGACTCCACAATAATTGTCCAAGTCGAGCCATAGGTGCATCTGTCTTTTCAATAATAAAGTTAGACGTCCAGTTTCTTATCCAAGTACCAGGACTACTAAGCATCATCATTTTTTGAAAACTAAAAGCTTTATCAAAGAACTTACGTCTATTACCTTTATAACTTTCCATTGTTCTACGGAACATTCTATTATAAGTATTGATAACATCTTGTAAAGCTAATTGCTTAGACTTTTCATCTTTAGTTTTACCATATTTTTCAATACTGCGTTGTAAGTCATAAGCATCAGATTGTCTGATAACTAAATTTTCAGAACGAGCTAATTGCGCAAGAACATGTTGTACAGGTTGAACTTTCTTAATCAAGTCACGTACGATAGCCATTTGTGTACCAGCATTAGATGCAATATTGTCTCGAGCTTCTTCAATTTCAATTACAATGTTTGGATTGAGATTAACGATATCTCTTGCTTCATACAAATAGTTGAGCATAAACAAAGATACTGCGTTATATCTAGTAAAATCATCACTAGAATATTGCGCATATGTAGGAGTACTATGAAGAATGTAATCAGCAATTTCATTTGCATCAATTTCATCTAAACTCGAAAGAATGTCATAATTTGCGTCAAGCCATTCTTTATAACTTTTTACTGTATGCATTTCATTTACATTTGTAAATTTACCTTTTGTTTTATACAATTTAGTAAATACAGTATCAAGTACTTCCTTAAATTTCTCAGGCATTCTACGAGTACTTTCCATTACAAATTCAGTAGTATCTAATTCAATACGTTCTCTTGTCTTAGAATAATCTCGCTTAGTTTGAGTTAATTCTTGTCGAGTTTGTTTAAGATCAGCCTCTAACTTCTTTTGCTTAGCTCTTAAATCACTAATAATATCTGCTTGCTTACCTATTTTAGTTTTCATATTAGTAACTTTCGGATCAAATTGACCAGCTCTGGCCATAATTAAAATCTCGCTAAGCTTATCAGATAATACTCCAATTTCATCGATATTTAACAAACTACCGTCAGCATGAGTAGGCATATGCCATTCTTTATCCGCGGTAAAACCTAAACCTGGATATTGTTCAGCAAGCATTTGATAAGCTTTCTTTTTACCTGCAAGAGCTTCTTTAACCCTATTAGCTTTTTGTGTTAAATTGCGTTGAGCATTTGCACGATATTTAACTTCAACATTAAATATTTCTTTTAATTCGCTCGAACGGTATTCTTCAATAACTTGTTCTGCAGTTAATGAACCAACATCATTTTTAATCTTTTCCATTTCAGCGAGAACTTGTTCCATTGACATCTTACGTTCTTTAAGAATTTGTTTGAATTCTGCAGAATTACGATCAAGATTTTTATTATCGCTTATTGAATTAAGATATACTGCGAGTCTATCTTCGTAAACTTCTCGAGCCATTTCACGAACATCGTCTGAACCGAAAGGAAATTCTTCAAAGTCTATAGTTGATGAAAATTCATTGGCAATTTTTTCACCAATAGTAAGATTATCACCTTTTGTGCCTCTAACTTTTTCTTCCATAGATACTGTTTTTAATTGACCTGCTCGTTTTAGCGAAGGATTATACGCAAGTTGTCTTGCCCAAGCAGCAATTCTTGCAGCACTATCAAGAGTTCCATCAAAACCTTGCAAATATGCAATTTTAAGCGAGTCAAAATCTATAGGATAGTTTGCCGAGTCATAACGATTTTTAACGTCTTGATACAACTTAAACGCTTGAGGAGCTTTTTCTTTAAGTTCAACAAGAAGCTTATTTAATATTTTTGCATTTAAGTTATTATACAAATAATAATTTACATCTAAATCTAAATTCATTGCAATAGAACGTAATGCTGCACGAATTCCGTAATATTGACCGCTCATTTTTATAAGATTATCTAACTGCTCAGAACTTGTAATATTTGTATTCTTAAAATAATTCTTATTAAGTAAACTAAAAGTATTATCGTCAAGATTATTTTTACGAATAAATGCATATAAGTCAGAAACTGTTTGTAAGCGCCCTTCTTTAATTTCATTTATTAAAGTTTTACTATATTTTGCTTCATATCCTGATGTTGCTAAAATTATTGCTTGTAAATTAGCATTCATTTTACGTCCAGCATAATACTGCAAATTATCATTAGCATGAACTTTTTTACTAACAACTGTAGATTTTTTAATCGCTTTAGCTCTTGCTTTTTCTGCAGCACGTTTATCTTTAATCATTTTTGTATACTCAAATTCAGATAACTCATATTTTTGGCTATCTTCTTGTTGAGTTGTTTCGTCTATTGATTTGGGAGATAAATCACTTTCAGGTAATGCATCCCAATACTTAGACTGTGCTAAATAACTTACTGCTTCAATAATATTATTATCGTTAACTTCAATATCACCAAGTTTAGCATACCTATTTAACAATGTAAGATACTTTGCAATAAGCTTTTCTTTAGATGCTTTGGTATTTTCATTAGGAAGCAACATCTTAAAATCTCTTTCAAAATTTTCTACCTGATAACTATTATTACCATACTCATCTTTTAATTTATTTTTAATACTTTTATAATTATCTCCTTCAATTTCCGTAGATTTTTTAACTTCAGATTTAGACTGTACTTTAATTGTACCTTTATCAATAATTATATGACCGTCATTCTTAAACGTATAAATTGATCCCCACGGTGCAGTAACTTGCCAAGAACCATCTTTCTTAAAATCACTTACAAAAGTAATATATGGTAATGACGGATCATATGCATAACCATCGGCAGTCGTTTCATTAGTACCGTAATAAATTATTAAATCTGCTTGAGTAACTTCATTTTTATTACTAACTTTAGAAAAATCAACATGCTTTTTAATATCATCAAGTATTGCTTTTTGATCGGCTTTAGGAGCTTGTGCAATTGAATTACCAGTGCCACCTGAACTTAAATTATTATGTTTTTGTACGGCATGCTCAAACTCGTGAAGTATAGTATACAAAATACTTTCATTACTCTTAGTTAAAAGTTTTTCACTAATATATATTGTATTAGTTTTAACTTCATATTTGCCGTTTATACCTTTAGCTTCACTCTTAGGTAAAACTACTACTTTAACCGCAGCATCGTCAGAACGAGAAAGATTTTTCTTATTTACAAAGTCACTAATAGAATATTTTTTCTTAAAGAATTTGTCTAATTTTTCTTTATCGACTTTATAATCTTCAGGAGCATTTTCAGGATCTACAATATCTAAGTATTCGTTAGAAATAGAAGAAAGTTTTTTATCTGCTTTCTCAGACTTAGTATCTTGTAAACTACGAATATCAACCATTACAAATTGGCCGTCAGTAGTAACGTCTATTGATTTAGTATAATTACTATCTTTTGCAAATTTGTATCTAAGATAATCGTATATATGTTCAGGAGATAAAGTATTATACTCTTTTTTAATATCCGCTCGAATATCGTCATTTAATAAATTAGGATTAGTAACTATATCATTTATAGTAACAATATCTTGATATGCTTCATTTACATCGGACTTTAATATAGATTTATCAAAATCAGTAGAAGCAGATCGAGTATCATAATAACGTTTATCGCCTAACGTGCGTCGTTCTTCAGTGTATGCTTTATTAGTAACTTTACTTTCACGTAATTCAGGACTTTTTTCGACGACCTTAATATTACCGTTTTCAAATTCTAAACTATATACATTATCGCTATATAATTCAAATTGTTCTCTCCAATATGCCTGACGATTTCTTAAATTTTGTAAAGTAATACCTTGTGCTCGTAAGAAATTGTATAAAGTCATATTAGGCATAGTGTGCGATTTAGGATAAGTTATATCATCAAATAATGAATAAAATTGTCCATATTGTAATTCAGCAATTTTATTAAAAGCTTGAACTCTTTTAACTCGATCTTTACCATGTAAGTCAGTAATAATTTGTTTTTTAGTTTCTTCATTTATAGTAAGCGAATTAACTCGATTATCAAGATTTCTTAAATCTGCTTCTGTAAGTTTATCACCTTTATTTATACGATTAGCTAAATCTTTATTCCAACGTTCGTTAACAATTTTTGTTCTTTGTTCATCACTAAGTATATCTACATTTATATCAGCATATTGCATTGCAATACAATATTCCATATACAAATTAGATAATACTTTTACTGATTGTTCAAGCATATTTTTATGCTGCAAAGTAAACTCATCAGTAACTTTCATATTTTTAGCAAGTTTACCAAGTTGAGTAACAAATTCTACAATTGTGGCGTCACCAGTATATAAGCATGTACGAGCAAAATCTTCATTCATTAGCAAATACAATATTGCTTCATTCTGCGTAAAATGCTTTTTATTTTTATTTATAGGTAACTGCTTAAACTTTTCAAATATTTCTTTTATTACAAATTTGAACTGCGGAATTTTTGTTAAATTGAACGCGACTAAACGTTCATTTATACCTTTTGTAATTGCTTCAGCGGATAAATTTTCTATTTGAGCTTCAGGCACAATAATAGTTTTTCCATCTTCAGTAATTATTGCACCTGTACCGTTTTTAGTGATAACTATATTATCAACGTCTTTGCATTCTTCAAGAATACGTTTAATAGTATCTCGTTCCGTTGCAAGCATATTATCGCGCTCTGATAAATCAGTATCGCGAGTAACTGTTTCAATAGGGTTATCAAGTTTATTGTCAATTATACGTTGAAAATTTTCTGTTGTTTTTTCAATACTATAGTTCGCAAATACCTCATTAACAGATTTATAAATATCTTTAGAACCTTGCTCAATAAGTCTATTTATATACTTACTATTTTCTTCGTTTTTAACTTGAGACATTATATTAAGCAAGTTAATAGCTTTAGTAAATCGTTCTGCTCCCATACCATCGAAGATATTTATCATAGTTTGAACACTACTGTTCATACCTGCAACAATATCGAGTTTTTCAGCTACAGATAATTTAGGCGAACGAAGTAATTCATTTACATTATTATCAATGCTTTGCATTGCTTCATTAAAAGTCCAAGATCTTAATTTACTCCATTTTTGATATTTAGCTTCGCCTTTTTTATCAACAATAATATTACCTTCTTTATCAGCTTTCGGCACAGCAGTTTCAATACGTTTAGTTTTAATATAACTAAATGCACCACCTATTAAAGACATTACTGCACCAGAGATAAATGAGTCAAATGCTGTTTGTATATTAAATTCATCAGCATTTCTAAATATATTAGAATTTTCTGTATTACCAAGAGCATCATCAATTGCTGCAAAAAATTCATTAACAATACCGTGCGAATAATCTTGTAATACTTCTTCAAGACCTTCATGAAAAGCTTCTTTCGCGAGCTTACTTACAAGAGACTGAGATGCCTTAAAGTTACTCCATTTATTACCAGACAATTTAGTACTCGAGCTGGCATTAAAGCCATAAGTCATACTATCAATAGTAGTTGTACCTAAAACTTTATTAAGTCCTTTTTCTACAAGTAATTCTACTCCAGCTTTAGCATAAGCATTTGCAAATATCTCCCAACTCGACAAAGAGGCTTTATCAGGATCGCTTAATGCTTCTGTAATATCCCTGTTTGCCATTGAAGCATAAAATAAAACTTGATTAGTATTTGCTAAACGACTCATATAAGTTGTCATTTTAGCACTTTCAGTTAAAGACAAAGATGCATTACTTACCTTAGCTCCGCCAGCATTTATTTTACTACCGCTCCAAGACATCATCATCGTAGGCAATATACGACCGAACGAACTAGATATACCGTCTACCATATTACTAAAGTAACGTTTATTACCGTAATAATCACGTATACCTACTTTACGCTCTACGTCAAAAGCACTTTCTTCCCAAGCTTCTCTTAATTGCTTAAAATCATCTTGACTCATATACTCGCGCCAACGTTTATCAACATTACCAATATCTCCTTCGGCAATATTTTCAGCAATACCTTGACCAACACCAATAACTCCACCTATAAGATTTTTTAAGTCATTTGTAGCGTCTAAAGCACCTTCAACAACATGCCTAAATGCACCGTATGTATCAAGGCCTAATTTTACAAAGAAGCCGCCGAATGTATCATATTGCTTTTTAGTTTGTTCCCATTGACGTTTACGTTCTTCTTCAATAAATTCATTAGCTTTCCAGTTTAATAATTTTTTATTCCAGTCATAATCAGTCATTTCTTCACTTACTTGCTGACCATTATCGTCAGTCCACGTACGTAAAGTTTTCTTTGTTAACTCTTTTTGTAATTTCTTTTCATCATCTGACAATTTAGATAATTCTTCATCACTTAAATCACGAGGTTTATATTGCGCTTCGTTAATCATAGCAAAATCTTTATACTCATCATTTAAGAATTTAAAGTTATCATAATTTGAAGTAAACTTATTATAGTCTTCTTCAGTTTTACCTATTTTATCAATCATATACAAATATGAATATAATTGTCCTTGAGCCGCATATTTATTTGCAGTATCTTCTCGATAAGCAAAATTGGTTTGCCGAGCTCTGTCTTTTAACTCTTCAATAGGATTAAGATAATTACTGCTTGCTGTTATCATAAAATACTCCTTTCGCTCTTCGCGATTTAATATTTTCTTTATTATATATTTTATAATGATTTTAATATATAATAGATATATAAAATAATCTCAATAGAATAAACTATCAAGATTATTTTATTATATATTAAATTATATGAAATTTTGTAAAATTTATCACTCTTTTACTCGTGATTGAGCTAAAGTTATTGCTTCTTTAACTGCATTACTTAATTTTAACTTAAAGGCTTTAGATGCTTGAGCTATTTCTGCGTCTCGTTGTTTATTACTTGTTTTATAGTCTGGCTCAAAAGATGTCTGAATAGCAGAGGCAATTAAGTTAAACGGAGAAAGTATTGTACTCCAAACCTGTGATAATATAGGTTCGGCATTTGCTCCACCTTCAATAGCGTTTTTATTTTCGGCATAATATTCCCAAAAAGTATCATCAAAACTACGTTTATCTCTAATATTTTTGTACAATTCATTTTTAATTTCATTAAAATCAATAGTACCAAAACCTAATTTACTCATTAGAGTATTTAATTGATCACCAATTTTAAGTATTTGATCACCTTGATCTCCTTTACCTAAATTAGTAATTGCCTTGTCAATATTTCCAAATAAATTATCTACTTCTTCTTTATTCATTCCACCAGCACGTTCAAGCCAACTGTACTCATAATCATTTGCTCCTAAGCCTATAAGTTCTTTGAATGTACCAAGTTTAGTGCCTGCAGTATTGATATTATATAGATCAGAATTACTAAGATAGTCATATAAATCTTTATTCTTTTCTTGCAAATAATCGCCATAACTCTTAGCTTGCTTAATATCTGTACGAACTAAATTACCTTCTTCATCATAAACAGGAGTAGGCATATAGTTCATAACCATATCATAAAAATCTTGTCCTAAAGTATTAAGTACTCTATTACCCTGCTCATCAATATCATATAACATCGTATTTAATTCTTCAGGAGATTTAAGCATATAACTAGTTATATCTTCACCTTCTTCAGTTACAGGATGCTTAAGATAACGTCCCCAAATTTCTTCATTCTGAACAAACGGATTAACCTTTTCATAATCTTTATTTAATACACCAATACCTGTCTCTTCATCAACAGTATAATAAGTATTATACAAATACTTAAAATAATCTTCAATACTTTGACCAGTTTTTTCCATCCATTCAGCTTCACTTGCAACTGCTTCGTCAAACTTATTAGCATTTGCTTCTACAGAACTTGCAATTTTATTTGCTTTTTCAGCATAACTATTCATATATGTATTATATGCTTCTTGTAATGCCAAATCAGTATCAGTTAATGCCTGTTGTTTATAACCTTGACCAAGATTACTTCCAAGAATATCACTACGCCGACTTAAAGAACTTTGATAAGCTTGTGCCGCAGCATCTAAGTAACTTTCTTCGGCTAATGCTTTTGCACGTTCACCTGCAAGGTAATTGGACTGATATAATTCAGCCCAAGTTTTACCTCCAGTTAAACTCTTAGATTGTTCTCTAAGTTGTTTTTCATAATCACTTTTTGTTATAGTATAACCTGCCATTTTATCTTACCTGCCCTGTTATAAGATATTTAATACTTATACTCGTTAAACTTAACGGTACAAGATCAAGAATTTTATTATTAGTTTCTTCACTGTAATTTGTAAGAGTATATTCAAATTCATTTAACTTATAATAATTAAGTCGTTTTACAAATGTGCGAGTCATATCAACTTTATAAGTTAAAGCATCTTCAATACGTTTACTATTAGATAAATTCTTACCATAATCTGCAATTTTACGATAATTACGAACTTTTAAGTTCATTACAATATCTGTTTGATTATCACTTACTGCAAATAATGTAATATTTACAATATGTTTATAATAGTTTATCGCATTGAAATGCAACTTTTGACTTTTAATATACCAATCAATATTTTTATCTTTACCAAATACATCATAATATTCATAATCACTTGTATCTAAATCATAAAAACGATCTTTAAGAATACGAAGTTTATCAGGCATTTCTGCAAATTGAGTAAGCGCATCTATCTTAAAACTTACAGGCCACCATGAGGAATTACGTAAATCATATATAAAAGCTTTATTTGTATTAGTACCTGTAGTACGATAACAAATTATCCAAAACTTATATAATTGTAATTTTACTGCAGTAGTATTCCAATTATTAAAATGCTCGAAAATATTATCCGATAAATAAGTTAAAGCTTGTTCTGTAGAATTTATAAAGTCTTGATAACTCATAGCCACAACACCACGTTTAGTAGTGAATATTGTATACTTATTATCATAGGTTGTTATAATATCTGCTCCTTTTCTACAACCTAATTCTATACGTGATTTATAATAACGATAACCTTTTATATTACTATCATAAGAAACATAGTATATACTTTCTTCTAAGAATATTGCTACTTCTGTACTTGATATAGGATGCAAATTACTTATATCAAAATCAAACTTCTGAGTATTTATTTTCGGAAAATACCAAAGTTCATTATCTTCGTCATACGCACCAGTGGAACTTATATACAATGTATTCTCTGAAGATACGTAATAGTTATTAAGTTCTGCTATATCATTTATAGTAGGTATAATTATTGTACCATCATATTCATCTATAATTTCTAAATTATTTATATAATCTTGAGAATAAACAGTATTATCTTTAACATATGTTATTTTTGTACTATTAATAGGATATATATTTGTTGTATAATTAGTTAATAAAATAACTTCCGTATTAGTTTTATAATATAATGCACTATTTGTAGCAAATAATATTTTTAAACCAATATTATTAAGACTATCTATTTTGATAATTTTTGTGTTAGATAATAAATTTATATCCATTCTAAAATTATTAAATAATATTACTGGACTAACACCAGATATTGATAATTTTGATAAAGAATAAGTTTTAATATTATCATCTATAACTAAAGCAATATTTGCAATAGGTGTATCTACAAAATCATTCAGATTATATATATCTTCAGCAGAATAATTTGTAGTCGATATGACACTCATTCTAGATTTAAGATCAGAATTTATTGCTTCATTATAAAAATCATTACCATACGCGCACAATACGAAATTATTAGAATAATCATTAGATACTGCAAATAACGTAAAAGTAGATGTACCAATAGATGATTTTGTTGAACCAAATAACTTAGATACAAATTTAACTGCATAAGTACTTGGTTGTGTATCACTATCAGTATATGTATATGCTGTTAAAATATTTTCCCAACCATCTTTTTTATGCCATAATATTTGATCATGATTAAGCATTATTGCAAATACATCTCGATCTAAAGCAAAACCTTTAACTACTCCATTCTCATAGCTAGTAAAATTATGAGGTAATGTACCTGTCATTCTATTTGTCCAATCAGTATAATCAAAATTACCATATTCATTAGGTAATATACTTATAGAATGTATTTGCGGAAAATTAGTACGGTTAGTACCATGCTTTATAATATATAAAGTCGTGCCATCTTGACTTAAAAAAGGTACTCCATAACAATTTTCAATTGCAGGTAAAGAATTAAATATTTTACCATTAAAAGAATATTGTATATTGTAAGTTGCACCTTTTTGATTTGCTACAAATTTTGCGCTGCTAATAATTAAAATATTATGAGTTTTATCATATTCTATCAACGGAATATTTGTTCTTGTTTTTGTTAAAGTATTAGAAGTTTCAAAAAATGCAAAATTATCTTCATTTAACTTAATACCGGCAGCGACTAACTTTTTAGATGTAGTTTCATCTAATTGTCCTATAACTTCAGTATCATCATTTATAGTTATTTTTGTATCAGCACTATTTTTACCTAATCGAATATAATCATTTACAAAATTATCAATCTCATAAGAACTTTCTGAACTATATAACCACTTAAATGATTTTTTATATCCACTATAAAATTCATTATCTTGTTCCGCATCTTCACTTAGAAGTTTACCATTTATATAGACTTCTTTAATTGGTGAATATAATGAAGTACCGATATTGTCTTGTGTTAATGTTTCAGTTTTAATATCAAATATAAATATTACATTTGAAGTTATACCAAATAAATATATTTTATTATTTTTAGTAAGATACGTAATATTTTTTGTTTGAGCAGTAGTTAAAAGTAATTTATCTATTATCAAAGTATATTTATTAGTATATTTATAAATAAGTAATCTATTTTCAGGACCACTTGGATCAATCCAACCTATAAAAATATAATTATTTATACATTTTACATTTTCTATAATACCACCTGAATATAATAAATCATCTGTGGCTTTTTTAATAGATGGTCTACTTTTAAGTATAAAATCTTCATCAATATAAACATTATCACATTCAGCAAATGTTTCTTGATCGACTCCCATATAGTTTTTATCTTCACACATTCCTTTCCAATTAGCGTGATTAAAAAACTTATAATTTACATCGTTGTAGTCAAGTTGTTTAACTGACATAGGATTACGATTTATTGTTTTCACCAGCCGCCTCCTATTGTAATATGCTTAGGACTTTTATAATTTGTATTATCTATTCTTGCAAGAAACATTTCATACTCGTTACGATATATACTCGATTTAACCTCATCATCAATTTTGAAACATTGATGTGCAATATATGAAGGTAAGCAATTAAGCACATCGTCGGGTGCAGTAATAACTGTTTGTTCAGAAAGATTAGAAGTAAATATAAACCAATTAGCGTTGTACGATATTCTAAAATTACCAGGTTTGAAAAATCTTATTTGATTTGTACCGTAGTATTCAAAATCATTATCATCAGCTTCACGTTCTTCATTTATTGTTACTATACCTTCGAAAGAATATATTTTCTTTTCAACAGTTTCAATATTTAGATCATCACCAAACGATATAAAGTCATTAGGCATATTTTGTTCTTTACCAACCATATCCTTAGTAATTACAAAATTTGCATACGTATATTTAGGTTTTATTGAACTGCAAATTTGACTCATTGCTTCATTTGCAAATATGTAAAATCGTCCTAACAAATTTTGTACTTCTGCTTCGCCAGGCTCTAAATCTAACTTTGCGAGAGTAGCTTGTTTAATATAACCCCAAGTTTGCATATAATAACCTCCGTTATTGAATAATTTTAATATATAATATTTTAGGCCTATATAATTTATCAAAGATATATTTTTAATTTCAATATTATATATTAAAATCATTCTATAATTGAATATAGAATAATTTTTGAAAAATTTAATAATAAAAGCCCTATAACTTTCATTATAAGGCCTTTATTACTACTTATTAAATTATTAGCCCTGTTTCGTAGTAACAGTACCAACAACTCCAACAGGTTTGAGAACCGATACAGGAGTTACCTGAGTGAACTTAGATTTATCATTCCAAGCACCCGCAGAAGCAGCACCAACATAACAGTAAGCAATACCTCTCCAAGTAGCTACGTTAACATCAAATCTCTGTCTGCCGTCGTATACAATACCTTTAGGTCTCTTTTCAGAAATTACATCAAGAGTCAAAGGAATACGCTCAGTAAGTTCAAGACCGTGATTTTCCGCATTATAAGATTTATCTACAATGAAGAAACCTATGCCACCTTTACAAGCATCTATATCATTAAGATAGGGAGTTGTTTCAAGAGTAGCTCTCTTATAAGCCATATTCGGTTCCTGACCAAACATTTCCATCGAAATCGCGGCATTAAGTACAGCTTTAAGTCTCGGATCGTTAGGAGCTACAATTGTTTTAGCACCAACTACGCCAGCTCTTTTACCGTTATCATCATAATAGTTTTCCATTGCGGTGATAACATAGTTAATAAAGTCAGCCATCTTAGAAACTTTAGCGGCATCTTCACCAGCTACATCGATAAGTTTATTACCGTCACTGTCCATCGCGGCAAACATATTCGACTGTTTCTTAACCGCTGCTGTGGCATCACGTTTAACCGTAGTATGTTCTTTGAAGAAAAGCGGGTTTTTATTAGGATCAGTAATATCGCCTGTTGCTGTATCTGCGGATGTAAGTTTAAGTCTAGAACCTTCAAAGTTCTTTTCATCACCAAAACCTGCATCAACAGCAGTCATACAATATTCAACAATATCACCGTGCCATCTACGCATAAATGCAGAAGCATCATCTTTAACCTGACCGACTTTGCCGTCTTCAAGAACCTGCTGAGTTATAATAAACGAGCCTTGAAAAGTTCTCGAACGATATGTGGCAGCAAAACCTTCAGCAGTATTAAAGATAGGAGCTACAGCATAATCCGAAGTTTCTTTGAAAGCCCTATCAAAACCTATACTCGAAGTATACGTTTCCTGAAAACCACTAAGAGTACCTCTCTTAAAAAGAAGATCTATAGGGTTCTGTCTTTCCCAAGCTTCCTGCATATCAGAAAGCATTTTGTTAAGCGGCTCTTTAAGTACGTTATAATCACTACGCAGCTTAAGAGCTTCATCAATATTTATAATCATTCCCATATTGTTTTACCTCCTTAAGCGTTCTCGCGAATAATTACATCATCTTTATTGATGATTTTGAAAAGTGCTACTTTTTTAACTTTAGCAGTTACCGTAGAACTTGCAGCCCATGCGCTACCCGACGTATTAGTATAAACTTTACCATCGGCAAGTACAAGAATGTGCTTGTCCTTATTTCCAGCAGCCGCAGTAGGCACATCTTGCAAAGTTTCATAAGCACCCAAGAAATTTACCGCCGCACTTGTGGGAAGAATAGTTCCTTTTACATTAGGCGAATACCTGTAATCTCTGTCTTCTACAGGAACATGACCATACTCCATAGTCATATCCGATTGCGCAACAATATGCGTTGCTTCATCACGCGCTGCAGGAACAGTACCTGCACTCAAAGTCGTAATGGTATGATTTGCAAGTTTAACCATTTGTCCAACTACAAGATGACCATCAGACTGTACAACAACATCTTCAGGAACTTCTCTCTGAAGATAAGCAGTTCTAAAACTACCTAAATACATTTTCAATTTTACTCCTTTTAATTATTTTTAATATCTGTAGTTAATTTGTTAAGTTCTTCATCTGTCATTGTAGGATTGAAGAACTTATACATGTTTTTCTCAGCTGCAGTTAATAAACGTTTACCAGTTTCAATTTTCGTACCGCCCTCAACTTGACTAAGATGACCTGTGGAACCTTTACTCTGTTCACTACGAGCCTTAAAAATTAACTCTTCACCATGCAACTGTAAATAAGCTGCCTTAAGTGAACCTTTCTGTTTCCATAACTCAATTACATCTTTTGGTAATTGTTCAAATCTTGTAATTTCACCATTAGTTAATTTAGTTATTTCGGCCAGTTCTTTTTTGCCAAATTCTTGAACTTGCTGTTTGCGCAATTCAGTAAGTTCTTGCATACGAGGATCGCTATCAAGACGTTCTTTAACAAGTTTGTCTATTATAGGTGCCGCTTCGTCAGGGTTTAAGCCCTTTTCTTCAAGTTCTTTTCTTTGACGCTCTTTCATCATCGCATCATAAGAGTCATAACCTAAAGATTTAGCAATGCTTTCACGTTCTTCAGTCCGTGCTTTAGTAGTACTTTCTTTTAAGCGTTTAGCAAATGCTTTAGTTTGGTCAACATTATCAGAGTCTTTCGAGTCTTTATCGGTTTGACCTTCCGAGGAACTTTGTTCATTGTTTTTTTCCAGTGACGTGTCTGGGTCATTTTCGTCCGCGAACAACTTTTCCAAATCTTCGTCCGTAAATAACTTATCGTCAAAAAGTCCAGGCATAATTGCCTCCTTAATAGTTTTGTTGGCGAGGTTCGGTTCTTACCGTTTTGCAGCCATCATAATTTATAATATTAAGAATTTGCTTTAATGTCACTGTTTTCTTGAGTATTTGTGCTACAAAGTACAACTTTTCCTAAGCCGTTTATTTGCTCAGTTTTAACTTCAGGAACAGTAATATTTTTAACAACTACTATTTTATATTTATCATCATACCAATAATTAAATTGTTTAAGTATATCATCTTTTCTCACAATATGATTTACAAGATTAATAGTAATATTATTATAACCCTTAAAATATTGAGTATAAGACTTAGTAAATATCCATGTCATCTTGAATAATACAAGGACTGCTCCTGCCCAACCCCAAGTGTTTATATCTTTGAAAGTTATAAAACTTAATAAAAACATACATACAAATAAACGTATTACATTTTTAATATTATTTTGTTTAGCAAGTTCATTTTCATTTTTACCTATATCAGTATCGTCATATGATTTAATACTACTAAGTAATAAATTTTCGTTTATTCCTTTTACATTTACCTTTTTTGCTCTTTGAATTACTTTAATCACATCTTTATTATACAATTTAAGTAATTCTTTTTTAGTAAGTACCTTGAGAGGCTGACAAGTTGTGCCAGCCTTTTCATAAGGTTTATCGAATATATCGAAATCTATCGCTACTTTGCGTAACATTCCACTTTGTATTTTTATTAAAGCTTTTTGATTAAATTCTTCACAAAATTCAGGAAGTACTTGCATTTGATGTCCATTCAAACTACCTGCTGTTTTAGAATAAGACTCCATAGCATTTGTATATTTATGAGTACTTTTAGCCTTAAATACACCTTTCATATAATAATTATCTGAAAGTATTATTGCAGCTAAATAATATGGTACAAAATCTACAAATAATTGAGCAAATGTTTCCCACGAAACTTTAAGAATATCAAGTGCTCCCAAAGAAAGTAAAAATGCAGCAATTACTACACCAATAGCAAGTAAATCAAATATCCAAGTTTTTACAATATCTGTTGCTTTTTCTTGGTCCTTATGTAATTCATCAGCAATATTTTCACTGTTTGGCTTCATTTTCAGTACCTCCTATTAAATTATCACTTTTACCAAAGATAAAACCAAACTTTTTATATACTTGAATTGACTCAGGAAATTGTGCTTCTAAGACTTTATAAAATTGCTTAAAAGTTATTTCATCAACGCCTGAAGTTATTAAAGTTGCCCAACACATATATTCTATAGGTTCAAGAATATTTTTCATCATAGCTACAAAAATAATACCTATTGCAGATATTATAAATGCAGAAGGCGCCTTAAAGTTTTCAGCGATTTTATCTTTCAATAATAATGCTGCAAGTAGTAAACCAAACATACCTGCTGCAGATATTGCTGTTTCACTTCTATGAACAAACATGTCACTGCAACAAGCAAGTGTAATTATGGGAGTACCTACCGTAAGTACGGTAGATATTCCTTTGAAAGTATTATATTTCGCAATCGGTTTCATAAACTTAACCTCTCGTTACTATATTATTTTCCTTGTCTGTTGCTTCTACAATAGATACTGCCTTTTCAACTGCCTCATTTACTTTAGCTACATCATCTTTAGCCTTTTGAGCAATTTGTTCTCTAAGCGCTGCAAGTTGTTCAAGTAATTTAGCTCGCTGTTCAGTTACGGCATATTTAGCATTTGTTAAAATATTATTTACAGCAACTCTTGTTTTTTCATCTTTTATTGTTGCGTATACAAGAGACTGTACATCTAACATTGCATTAACTTTTGTTAGCAATATATCCATTGTACTTACTGTTTCATTTACTTTAGCTGTAAGTACTTCATGCTCATTATGTAATTCAATAACTGCTTGACCAATAGTTTCTAATTTTTTAGAAGCATCAGCCAATGTGTTTGCAGCTTCAGTATTTTCTTTAATAGCTTTATGCTGTCTTATAAAGGCAATAATATTTGCTACTACACCAGAAGTTGCAAAAGTAGTTAAAGTAACTACGAGTTCATCTTTGTGAATTATAAACCAATTCGCAATGCTTACAAAAAATTCTTTCATAATAACTCCTCCGTCTCGAGTTTATTTAATTTATCATTTAACCAAGTTAAATAATCAGGTTCCTTGAGTGTCTCAGTAACATCGAGCCAATCCTCATACCAATCATTTAACTCTGCCTTTTGCTCGGTACTTAAATGATTATACCAAACTTGTCCTCTATTTACAATAGAGTAACATACTTTTTCGCGTCTATACCTAAAGTAATCGACAATATACTTTTTCTTACTATCCTCATAAAATAAATGAACGTCATCCATTTGAAGTAAATCAAAAAAGTGTAAGTCTAATACTTTAAGATCTTCATAATTTACATACATGAAATTAGCACTCATTATTTCAACAATATTAATTTTATGCCTCCATGTACAATCAAAAAATGAGAATATATACCATTCATCGATTGCTACTGGAATATACAATTTACTATCGTCTACATAAATATCGCCAAATTCAGTTTCTGCATATACTTTTATAGCCATAGGCTTAGGATCTGACTTAAAATAAAATTTCATAATATACTCCAATAGAATTGAGTGGAAAGTTTCCTCTCCACTCAACCCATAATTTAATTATTTAATACTTGTAAGTTCTGCAATAAGTTTAGAATGTTTCTTAAGTATTCTTAACTTTTCGAACTCCCAAATATCTGCTTCTTTAGACTCTTTTGTAAAGTCTTGTTTGTCGCCCACTTCAAGTAACTTCTCAACGTGGTCTAACTCATCATCTGCAAGTTCTTTATAAATAGACTTTATACTATCTGAAGTTTTACTTGCGCAAACAATATAATCTTCAGCTGTTTCAAATTCAAGTTCTACTTGTTCAATTAACTTACATATCTTATGCATCTATAGTACCTCCTAAGCCTTTAGCTAAAGAATATATTTCATCAATATCAGTTTTGTTAAATCTAAAATTACTATATTCAACACTACCTAATTTATCCATAGTTTCTTTAGCTGACTCATATAATACATCGAGGTTAATTCCTTTATCGGTTACTACTCCGAGTAATTTAAGTTCCGATTTGTTAAGATAATCATCTAATAACTTCGGAATTGACCTTTTAATAACACCTATTTTAATACCAACTAAAAGTTGTTCTAAACTTGAAAGTTTATTTACATTAGGCATTACGTTAGTATCAATATAAGTATTAAGAACTTCTACAAATTGACCTTGAGTAATAACCATACTTTAACCTCCTTAAGTTGCAGGTGTAGTTGTAGTATCAAAATCTACTACAATACTTTTAGGTACGGCAGTTTTAGTGATTAAAGCTAATGTATTATTGATAGATACAATTTGCTGATTAAGAAGTTGAACTGCCGAATTAAGTTGACAATTTACTACAGCTTGCGCTGCCGCATTATCCGAAATCTGTTTATCAACGTTACGAAGTCTACCATCAACATATTTATACAATTCAAGTATATGTTCATCAGTATACTTCTCACCTTTAAGTCTTGCGACTTCCGAATCTTTTTCGGATAATTCCATCATCATATCTTTACAACGCTCGCTGTCCATAACATTACCTCCATTGACAACACGACCCAGTCCAAGAGCACCGCTACCTACAGTACCAATAGACCCTAATATTGTACCAATTATACCTAATGCCGTAGTTCCACCTTTTGCTACATATTCAGACATATTTAATTCCTCCTTATATTTAATATCTGATATAAAACATATAATTACTTAAACATTGGACTATACCTCCTTATTTTATTTATTAACACTCAAAGAGTATTAAACAATATCATTTTCCCAACCGTCTAAGATAGCTGGGTCTATGACTTCACGAGTTTTACGCTCAGCTCCCTCACTGCGTTCCGCAAGTTCTTCTCCCGTTACAGGATCTACATAATAAACTTCCGTACGAACAGGACGCTTAATAGCTTCTTTGTAAGCCGCTTCATACGGGTTTTTACCGTCTACAGTTTTGAAACTCACAGAATGTCTTTCCAAATAATTCTTACTGAGTGCATTTTCTCTCGAATTATGTACCCACAATTCGGCGTAACCGCTATCTCCGTATCTGTCGAGTTTACGCAATGCGGCATAAGCCTGCGGGAGTAAAACTCCCATATTTTTCACTTCATAATTTGTCTTTTTAAGTCCCATAATTTTATACTCCTTTATAAATTTTAATAATAATGTTATACTGATGATAGTCCTCCTTAATAGTAAAGAGTCATATGAGGATAATAGCTAATAACATCTGGAGATGGCATTGAAAGAGTTTGAGATTCATCGCCAGTTAATAAAACATCTATAGCACTTCTAGATACCTTAATTATAGCAGATTTCCATGTTAAGTCATCTCCAGTATCATAAGCATATAATCCGATATATGTCTTATGATCTTCATATAGAGCTTGTTCAGTTAATATTGGATAAAGTTCTGAAACAAGAGTCGGCTCTTTAACTGAATTAGTAACAGGCGAGAATCTTATATAAGCATCTTTTCCACTAAGTTTTCCATAAGCTTCAATTTCTGTCAATCTAAAACATTTAGAATTTTTATCAATAGAATTATCAGTTCTGACATATGGAATTGCTATATTTGAGACATCGTCTTTGCCTATAGCAACTTTTGCGACGTTGGCATTAAAATATTCAAAATTTACCAAATCATACTGCTCTAAAGGTGCTACCGCTCTTAATCTTCCTTCAGGCGTTCTTTGCGCAAGAGACGAGCCTGTTAAGTTGACATCAGAACCCAGCCAATAAATCTCTTTATTATATCCAATCTGGGGAACTATAAAGGCTCCTGAATTTATTTGTTTAAGAGGAATGAAATTGTCTTCCGCGTATTTTTTAGTAACAGCATCGGCATCGTCAACAGGGGTTCCCGCTTTTAGTCTTCCGTCTTCATATCTTTCAGCAAGACTATATTCTCCTGCGTTTATATCTACACCAATCCTTTGATTAGGTCCACTTGAATTTGCGGCATAACAATAAGTTCCGTCTGCAACAATGATTGCCTTAACAAAGTTATTCTCTGCATACTTCTTCGGAACTGCGTCGCTATCACCTTCAGGGTCTCCTACTTCTATTTGTCCACCTGCATAACGTCTTGGAATTGAATACCCTAGTTTAGTCAAAGACACCGGTATACCATCATTTGGAGCATCATGTGAAGCTATGTAAGCTATGTGTTGTCCTTCTGCAACATTGATTGCCTTAACAAAGTCATCAACTAAATGTCTGCTATCAACAAACTTCTTATTTGCAGCATCCCACTCTACCAAATGTTCATTTGTAAATTTGGAACTGTCGTCTCGTATTGCAACAGGTTCCCCTTCATCTTTGTTAAATGTAAAATTGCCATCGTTATCTGATTTGCCAAGACCGAGTTTAACACTATCCGAGGTCGGATCATAAACTATACCATAAACATCGGTAGCATTTTTCTTAATACCTATACCACCATTTGTTGCAAGAGTAGCTCCGTCAGAATTGCTATATATCATAGCATTCTTAATCATAAGATTTTCAGTGTTGTTTGTATATTGTGTTCCATTAACTGTCAAATCACCAGTAATTATTACATTACCGCCAATTGTTCCGCCAGCTTTATCATATTTAGTATCTAATTCAAGTTTACGAACTACGTCATTGGGATTGGTTGGTACTGTTTGTACTTTAAGACTCCCCGTAACTTGAACATTACCACTTATAGCACCACCGGTTTTCTTATACGAATTATTATCAATATTTATTAAATTACTATTAGTTTCACGAACTGTATTCCACAAATTAGTAATTTCAGTATTATTGCCAATTATTTTAGAATTCAAAACATTATATTCAGCTAATCTTACTACACTTTGCTCATTGACAGGTGCAGAATTTACTATAACTTGACCATTTTTCAATACTTGAAACGCAGTATTTCTTTGAGTATCTGAAATACCATTACCTACAATAAATACGGAATTGTCATCGCCATTATTATATTGTCCGAATACTGCTTGGGCTTTCCCCAAAGCAGCCAATCCTAAACCATAAGAAAATGAATAATCGGCTCCTTTTAAAACCCTACCGTGATCACCACCAGCATAAGCATATTTAGCACCGACAAGTTGTATATCATAACCGTTAGCCCAGGAACCTTCACCCGTTGCATCAGTATCAGTATCATCGGGCTTTACAACACTTTGATAGCCGTCTACCTTAGATAAATAAGACCAAGCTCTATTACTTCTACCCGAAGCTTTTGAAATATGACCATCTGCTACATTAGATACACCATCAGTATGCGCAGCGAAACCAGACACATAGGAATTGAAACCATCCGCATGCCCCGCCTCACCACGTCTACTATCCATTTGTAAGGTATCTGTAGGAGTTGTACCTGGTTCTACTGGCTGTCCCGGCTGTCCCGGTTCAACATCAGGGTCAAACATACCCTCTACATATTTTTGGTTCATTACAATAGTATAAGCACCTTCAGAATGACTTGCTGGAGCGTCTATGACAGTCTGATAGCCCTGAGCCATACCATCCGTACCGTGTGCCAATGTTACGCTGTTATCGCCAAATGCGGCACTATAATTAGCTTTTGCGAGCACTGTAGTACCGGCTGTGAATGCGCGTTTACCTTTAGACTGCCCATTACCTCCGAATGTCGCCGAATAATCACCTAACGCTCCAATGGGTTCGCTATTCAAACTCAACGTCGGGTCAAGTTTTTTAGCATAAATAGTATCGTCGGGAAACGTTAAATGACCGTTCTTACTCTCATCGGCCCTCATCTGTACTGCGTTAATACCAGTTCCTTTTTCTAAATCAACATTTAATATTAACTTTCCAGAGTCAATCTTAAAATCATCACTTACTGTTGCAATCAGTGTAGCAGGAACATAAACTAACAATTGTTGATTATCTATTACTTTTGGTACTCGAGGCTTAATAAGAATTTCTACTTGATTTATTTCACTCAAAGATTTATACCTCCATTATTTATATTTGGTTTTACACTCAATTTTGTTGAGTCTAAGATAGTTTGCACAAAACTATAATTCACAATAGGTCGTTTTCCATTACTAACTGTATAATCTTTATTTATTTCACCATCTACAAGTTTTATTTCATAAATAAAATTTCGGCCCGTCCATTGCTCTGTTACGTCAGGTGTAAATGTAATAACAAACCTACATTCATATTTTGTAAAAGCTGTACCTGTCCAACGATAATAGGTTTTATTATCATTACTATCTATGGTATACCATACCGCATAAGTACTATAATTACCATCATTATTGTTAATAACATCTTGTTTAACTGCGTCTGGCAAATTAGCAGGAAAACCTTTAGTACTAGATATCGCAACAGGTTGTGTTGTATAAAAGGTATAATAACCGTTAACATCACACCATTTATTAAGAACATAACGATCACTTTGCTCATATTGAGATGATGCAACTGTTACAAGAAAGTAGGGATTTTTTAATTTATTACTTATAATATAAGGTGATCCATCTTTATTCTGTAACAAAAAATCTAGAGTAATTTGTTCACCTTGAGTTAGAAATATTTCATTATTAAGTACTTGCATCTGGACCTCCTTGCTGAGCACTTACAGCAATATCTCTGTTTTGAGATCTATTACGCTCATTAGTTCTTTCTACATTCGCAGCATGAGTTGCTCCATTACCTTCAGGACCACTATTAGCTCTTGCACCGCCTCGTCCATCTTGTTTACCTTGTATCATTTGTACAATCATCTGCATTATCTGCGGGTTAGCCATTATCTGTTGCTCTATTTCATAAGGTATATGCTGAGAATTTTCTTTAATACCTGCAATAGCTTCGTCAGCTAAAGGATAACCGAGTTGATCGAGCATATTCCAATAAAGTTCAAGAGTACGCGGTTCGTTAGGCATACCAAGCGCTCCGTTAATATACTTATCTTGTATTTCTTGCCACATTAACGTTCTATTTTGAGACAATGTAGACGATACATCTGTATCAAATTCAAAATCATCGCGATAATAAATTTGATTGTATTTGTCTCTTGCAAGAAACATATACTTATTCCACATTAACTCACTTGTAGTGCCATCAGGTAGCGTCTTTGTGAAAAGTCTATCTTCATCGCTAAATGCAAGTAAGTATTTAAGTACAAGTTCATAAACTCCTGCAAAAGCAGCACTTTTCATTACTCTTAACGACTCTATACGGCCTGCGCTCTGAGCAGCTGAATATTGTTTAGCTTTACCACTAACTGCTGTGTTATCACTTTTGCCTTGGAATGACTCTGTAACACCAGAAGCATCACGAGCATTCTGATACATCTGAGCAGCCATCATAATATCTTGAGTAATATCACTCATCAACTGCTTGCATTGTATTTGAGCAGACTCTTCTGTAGTATTAACACCTATAATTTTTAATGTGTCATCTTTATCACCAAGCTTAATTCTGTTAGGCTTTGTTATAATAGAACCAGCCTTAAGTACCTTATCCATAGCCTTAGTTAACAATTTGTTAGAAGCATCTTGCTCATCAAGAGTTATCCAAGGCTCACTTATACCATATAGAGTATCAAGTGAACTAACTGCAGGGCGCGGTACAAAAGGTAATTGTCTGACCTGATAAAAAGGTATTTCTGTACCCTTACTTATAAACACTCGAGCTTGATCAGGTGCATTCGCATCATCGGTCTCGTGCTCTTCGTAAGGATTATATATTTCCATAATATCCTCGCTAAGTATTTCTGTTGTAGCATTCTTATACTTAAAATGCTTACTTCCACACTTAGGACATACATCAGCTTGCGGAACAATTTCATTACAAGTAGTACAATAACGTAATTTACGTATTTGCCAATCTTCTTCATCACATATAACTTGCATCGAATGTTGTGCCCACATAAATAAACCAACTATACGATTATTATTCAAATAATAACAAGATATAACGGGTACACTATTGCTATCGTCACTCTGAGGAGTTATTAACCTACCATACAAATCATATATACGAGTAAGTGATAACTCTTGTATTTCAAAAATATACTCAAGCTCTTTGTAATCTTTTATACCTGGCTGAGGTATTATTTGATCTGCTAAACGTATAGCTATTTTAACGTCACCGCTACGTTCGTGAGTATTATCTAAACTATCCCACCAAACTTTGTACCATGATGTACCATCAATATACGTTGCTCGTTCACTACGATCGTTATTATATTTATTAAGTATTCTGTCTACTTCATACTTAAGATAATTCTCTGTTCTATTTACAAGGTATGTATCTGTCTTATAGCGAGGTTTCATCTTAGGCATAGGTATAGAGTTATCAACTTTACTCTCTACCATTTCATAGACAAGTTTGCGCAACTGCCTACTTTTCTTGTTACTTTCTTCACCAGTGTTAATATCTAAGGCATTTAACGTGCCAAGATAAGCTTTACGCCACTTACTCAAATTATCAGGACTAGCATATGGCGTAGCGTCATGCACACTTTTAGCTAATGAAAATAATGTTTGAAATTTAGCGACTCGTTCACTCTCGGCAGATGTATTAGTATAATATCCTTCAATATCATGATGAAGATATAAATCTATTCTATCCATCTTACTCCTTTACTCATAGTCATCACGCCATTCAAGCGGAGCACCATAAGTCATAATAAATTGTTGTTGTTCTGCTGCATTCATTTGTTCATAATCGGCCCACATATCTGGATACCATCTAACATATCTTATCGGCTTACGATCAGGCATAGGTTCTTCGCCAGTAAGTAATTTTATAAGGCGTGTTAAACCTTGCGAACCAGAGTCAACCATATCGTCATGTTTGCCAAATGGAAACCGTGCAAATTGTTCTATAAAAGCTTCATGAGGTAGCAAAGGTTTGTTAGTGGTCTGTTCTATATCAGCAACTTCGTCAGGTGTAAAGTCAGTAAATATATGAACTTGTCCTGTTTGTACAAAAGGTGATATAGCCTGTGCACGTGAGTACTTACCGCCCTTAGGGTTAACGGCTACTATAGGTGCCATACCTTCAACATATTGTAATGTCTCGATAATAGCAGGACCATTAGCTTTATCTTCTATGACTATCTCATCAATCATAGGAAATTCTTTAACGAGTGCTTTTATCTTATTAACTGTGTCTATAAAACCCATTCGTTTGTTAATAAGTTTGCGAAGCCATATCTCATTATCGTATATAACCCACAATTCTATAGCAACCATATCAGAGGTTTCAGTCTGCTTAAACGTAGCGTCTATGGAGAGTTGTACGTATGTGCACTGTTCCATTGTAAACAATGAACGATCATACAATTTCCACGACTGGCGTGTGAACAAGTTGCCGTTCTGACCTGACGGATGACCTTGGTAGAGAGCGTTCCACGTATACTCACCGTCTGCAGCAATAATAAGTTTTTTAGCGTTGGCTAACCATGTGTTGTCCTTCTTAATCTTGACTGGCATGTTATAGTCGCCTAAGTGATCACCCATGATGGACTCACCGAGTTTTCTATGCAATGGGTCAGTCTCAGGGTCTTCACATTCACAAGGTATGTTTATGTCAGCCCAAATAAATTCGTGCCAGTTAGTTTGGATCCAGCCTATGACGTCGTTCTCTATCCATCGTGTCTGTATGACAATAAGCTTACCACCAGGATGTATACGTGACTGAACCGACGGAGCCATTTCTTCGTGTATCTTACTAACAATAGTCTCACTATGTGCTTGTTCTTTGTTTTTTATGGGGTCGTCAATTATCATAAGTTCACAGCCGTATGATGTGATGCCGCCCTTCAGGCCTGCCGCTCTGCAAGTACCGCCATCGGCAGTTTCCCACAAAGCTACACCTTGAACTTTATCATTAGGTCTTACTCTAAATATATCTTGAGCATAGTCAGTAAATTTATCTCTATTGCGTCGTGAGAAACTCTCAGCAAGTGTACCCTCGTATGATGCAATGATGACACCATCACGTGGATGTTTACCAAGAAACCACGAAGGCAAAGTATTAGTCACCGTGTATGTCTTACCACACTGAGGCGGAACGCTTAGTAGCAGTATATCAAACACGCCGTTTGTACAAGGAGTCTCAAGGAACTCTTGTATCTTGTTGCACAAGAACCGATGGAAAGTACTCATATAAAAGCCTTCGTTGACGTACTGAGTATACGCAGCGTAATCTTTACGTAGTAATCTTCTCTGTATTTCACCTTCCAATGTGTTAGGTAGCACTATAACCACCTCCTTTGTCGTTTCTCATGAATATGTTTTGTAATGTATGTTATGGCAGAGGCTGCACCTTTAAGTGCTCCAGCTAACGCAATTTGCAAAGGTATCGCGGGTGTAAAAGGTCCTGTCCAGAAAGCCATGATGGCTATACAAGCTGTCCAATACCATGAATTTACAATAAGTGCTAACAGCGCGCATACTATCACCGGTGACCAGAATATGCACTCGGCCAATAGTAACCATATGAGGTTATGCCAACACCATCGTAATGTTTTACGTAGGCGTGTCTTTGTCGTCTGCATTATCTTTTTTAGCGGCACGATGAGCAGCAAGTAACTCAAGCTCTTCGTCAGACAATGACTCGTACTGATTAATGTTAGTCTGTTCGACTTTACTCTCATCTATAGGCTTAGCACCAAGAGTATCACGTACAAATGCAGCCGCATTAGTATCATAGCGTGCACGTATAATCTGCGACATAAGTATGACTTCAAGTTCTGTAGGCTTGTCACGACCTTCGTCTGACGAAGCTTCTCGCAAGTCTTTACAAAGGGAGCTGTAACTGTAGCTAGCGATTGCACTCTGCAATGTTTCAGCACCGTCTTTGTCATACATAGAGGGCAAATTAATTGCGGGACGATTAGCAAGCATGTTACCGACAGAACGCCAAGCTTGACGTACAAATTTGGGGTCTTTGAAAAGGTTTTTCATTTCTGCAGTTTCACGTTTTTCTTTATTTGCCATTATTTACCTCCTTTAAGTTTCTATTACTATATTATACAATAAATGTGAGTTTGTCACTACTCAAGCAAAATTTTATAAAAATTTTTTACAATGTACGTTATTACACACCGCACCACCTTAAGAATTTAATATAATTCAAACTGAATGGATTGATTTTAATATATAATATTTATTTGGCGATGATTTATCCGAGACGACTATAAAATTGATCAGATTATATATTAAAATTATTTAGGGATTGATTTAGGGATTGATTTAGGAGATTATTTGACTAGAAAATGGATTGAGAATTGGAGGTGAGAGGTAAGTAGTAATATATTATACTACCGCTCATATAATCGCCGCCGCTGCTATTATTTTTTAATATAATTCAAAAGTATATTATTATGAAAATTGCAGATTGAAAATTAAATAATATTATATATAAAACTTATAATAAATATATAAATACCAATGGTACTTGGCTTCATATTTATATAAATAATTATAAAAAATAAATATATAATTTACTAAATTGAAGCAAAAAAAGCTCAATAAAGCGTGAAAGAATATTAAGCGCTGAGGTGGATTGCCCGCCTAGCTGAAACGACCGTAGCCTCGGGATATAAGGTAGGCTGAACACTCATAGCAAAGTTAACAGCCTTTAAACGGGTATAGTGGAATAAAGCCGTTCGACTCGGTAAATACCCTAATAAATTATTGGAGGTACGTTTATGAATACGTACAAGATTGTAGCAAACAGTAACAGCAAATACGGTTTCGACCTTATTACTATCGATGAAACCAATCACGAAACTCGCACGGAATTAACGAGCAAAACAACCGACGGCTATCTCAGAATGGCAATACCGGAGTATAATATCAAAATGGTCTCGCTCAAGCAAATCGACAGCAACCTCGACGAAAACGGCGAATACGTATTGCAGCCGAGAGCTGAACGCAAAACCACAGTAAACACGCAAACCATTGCAAAGTCCTCGTGGATTGATTACCTCGACGAAAACGACAGAAAAATCGTCAACGAACTTAAAGCAAAGGCTGAACAGACCATGCGTATTGAAAAACTTAAAGCACAAATTGCAATACTTGAAAAACAACTTAAGGATGCTGAATAAGCATTCTTAAGATACTTAAGCGAGGTATAATAAATGATATACTATACAATAAATCGTAAAGTAATGGCCTTAGACGAAAGCGAATTAGGCTCCTCAGAATTGCAGCAGATTAAGCAGCATAAGGCGAAAGTAAATAAAATGCTGAGGGCTCAAGATATGGAATTTGCAGCAAATTATCATGCAGAAATGGCTGCAGGTATATGTCCTCACTGCTATCAACTTAAACCGCTTAATGGTCATTGCCCAAATTGTGATTAAAGAAGTATAAAATACAACTATAAGGACCGCAATATGAATTCTCAAACATATACTAACTCTAAAAACGTTAAAGTCTATTACAATTTGCATGGTAATAACAGCTTTCGAACACTCAATGACGTCCCATACTGGCGACTTTACAAGATTGGTACTCAAGAAAAGTCAGATATTAACCTCACTATCGACGAAATACCTGCGTTTTTGAGTAAACAAGAACCAAATAGCCGTTGGCGAGCGTGGCCGAGAGTATTAAGACAGAATAAAAAGTGATATTAAACAAAAATTATAATAATCGGGTGCGGGTATGCGTATTTATATAATGATAAGCATATCCGTAGCCTTAACGGAGGCAAATAATGCAAGATAGAAGACAATATTTCATAAATAAACACAATAAATACATACTTAAAGCCTTAAATAACTTTCTTAAACAAGAAGTATCATTTGAGGCGGTAAATCAAATCATAGGATATTTAAGTGCATATGATGCTTATATTGAAGACTTTGAAAACTATATAGGCGCCTTTACAATTGAGCACTTTGTTGATAAATTCAAAGAAGTATGTAAAAAATTTAATATTGATTACAGTATGTTCTGTGGCTTAATAAATGCATATAATAAATGCATGTAATAAATGAAGGTAAACAAAATGAACAGATGGCATCTTACAAAGAATGAACCTGCGTATAATACTAGTAAAATATTACTCGCAGATGCAGATAACGCTGAAGTTATCATAGGTTATTATCAAGAAAATACAGATATTTACCGCCGTTTAGACAACGACAAACAAGTAAATGCAATAGCGTGGACCGAATTACCTGTTTTTAACTTCAGATTATTTATTGAATAAAAAGGAAGAATAAAATGTTGTCAGAAGAATTAAAGAAAAAAGTAAATTTCGTAAAAGAACTAAGCGAGGTATATTCTAAGTACCAATACAATATACAAAGAATGGATTATGTAGTTTTCAAAAACACTGCCGCCGAGTATTATGGAATAAGAGAATTCTTAATTATTACTTACGTTGGTGGAAAAAGAACTATAGTACTTTGTACAAGTAACAGTTGTAGTGCCATTGCTAAGGAAATAACAAAGTACTTAGATTTCAGTTGCTATGAGCAAGATGAATTTTATCAAAGAACTATTTCCTCGTCTAATTGGGTTGCATTAAACTAAAAATAATGGCTTTTTGAACGGGCCTATAGACAAAATCTTTGCAAATGTAGCGTTTTATCACTAAAATGTCGCAAATCTTTCATAAAACAGTTAAAATTTGCATATTTTTGCAGTAAGAATGCATTTGCATTTGGATTTTTTCAAATCTTTTTGGAAAAAATATAGGCCCCCCCCCAAAAACCCAATTTTTTGACTCCCTAAATAAATATTTTTTTATGTATATTTTATATATTGTAT
>ERZ1034920.175-NODE-175-length-52776-cov-67.686254_pt1 | contig 52776 bp, 51 predicted proteins | sample MGYA00520688_ERZ1034920 | MGnify/ENA primary metagenome ERZ1034920 (study PRJEB33766, sample SAMN09781785) | gut metagenome | biome: gut microbiome | host: Homo sapiens | place: Madagascar | study: EMG produced TPA metagenomics assembly of the PRJNA485056 data... | reverse complement strand
GCGAAATCTTTAGTAAGTAATTTGAAAGCTAAAGCGATGAATACTGCATCTTCTGCTAAAAATTATGCCAATAATGCTATAAATAAGGCTAAATCAGGAGTAAAAACCGCTTTAGGCAAAGGTAAAGGCTTGATGTCAAAAGCAAAAGTTTCTGTAAATAAAAAAGCTGGAAAAGTTTTAAATTTTGGAACATCAGCGATGAATAAGGCGAAATCTTTAGTAAGTAATTTGAAAGCAAAAGCAACAAATACTGCAACATCTGCGAAAAATCTTGCCGGTAATATGATAAATAAAGCTAAATCAGGAGTAAAAACTGCTTTAGGCAAAGGTAAAGGCTTGATGTCAAAAGTTAAAGTTGCAGTTAAGCAAGGTGCAGGAAAAGCTGCAAGTATGGGTAAAGCAGTTAAACCTTTGGCTAAAAGTATGGTAAAAGCTTTGAAAGCCGCATCTCCAACATTAAAAGCAGTTGGAAAAGTTGCAAAACCTGTAGCAGTTGTTGTTGGAGGACTTGACATTTTAGAAGCTTATGATAAAGGCGGAGCTAAAGCTGCTAAGAAACAAGCTATTGTAACAGGTGGTGGTGTTCTTGGTGGTATTGCCGGAGGTGCTGCTGCTGGAGCTGCAGTAGGTTCAGTTGTTCCGGGTGTTGGTACTGCTATCGGTACTGTAATCGGTGGTATTGTCGGTTGGTGGGCTGGTGAAAAAGCTGCATCAGCATTAGTATAGATATATTGCAATAAAAAGGAGGATTAAAAAATGGCAACTAAAGATGAAATTATTGAAGTGACTACAAATGAAGGCAATGTTCTAAATTGTGAATTGTTTGATATGGTTGAATACAACAACAGATATTATGCTTTGTTAGTCGAAGAAGGACACGCAGAAGATGATGAACCGGAATTGATGATTTATCGATATCGAGAAATCGGAGATGATGTTTATTTTGAGCAAATCTCGAATGCTGCCGAATTTAACGAAGTTTCGCAATATGTTGAAAATTTACCTTCAATGGAAGAATAATTTCAATAACACTTTTAGATAAAAATCCCATTATGACAAATCTGTCTAGTGGGATTTTTTTATTCTTGAATATATTTTTCTAAAGCATCTGTTATTGCTTTTGCGTATTGTTCTTGAAAATCAAGATTAATTAAATTTGCGTTGTCTTGCGGATTTATGAGGTATGAAGTTTCGATTAACAAACTCAAAGCGTTTGTGTTTCTTACAACGGCAAGACTTCCTTGACGTACTTTGTCATTATTTATTCCGAGTTCTGAAACGACAGAATTTATAATCTCGTCAGCAATAGGTTTTGCTTGATTGTAATAGTAATAAATACTTGTTCCCGTATTTTTATTTGGATCAGCTCCGTCAGGCAAGGCATTACAATGAATACTTATAAAAATCGCAGCATCTTCTCGGTTCGCAATATCCACACGATCTTTTAATCCTATATAAGTATCATCATCTCTTGTCATAATGACCTTTGCGCCTTTTTTTGTCAAATCTTTTTCCAAAAATTTTGCGATAGATAAATTAATATCTTTTTCTTTATCGCCAAGACAACCTATTGCGCCAGTTTCGTTTCCTCCGTGTCCTGCATCAATTGCAATTTTAATGTTTTTTAAAGGTTTTTTAGTATGTATTTGTAATGGTTTTCTGATTTTTAAAACAAAATCATTTCCTTGATATTCTCCACTATAACCAATGAGTTTTTTGCCATCCATCATTTCGTCAAGTGGCAAATCCATTGTATAAATATTGTTTTCATTATCTTTTACGTTAAAAAATTTGATTAAAAGAGGATTGTTTTCAATTATTTCGAATGGAACTTTTTTGTCTAAATGAAAAATGAATGTAAAAAATTCATCACTGTCAATATAATCATAGCCACTCATCGTGGCAGGTGTTATTTCAAAGTTTGAGAATTGTTTTACGTTAGTTTTAGCAATCCATCCGTATTGATTGTCACCTAAAATAACTCTATAAAATCCTCCTTTTTCTCCATCAATAAGTAAATTTATGTTCCTTTGCAGATGAGCCATTCTGTTAATTCCGGCATCAATTGGAGTTGAGCGCAGCGGTGAGCCTTCTGTTGTTACGTAAAAATATTTTATTTCCGGATATTTGAAAAACTGTAGTGGAAGATTACATTCTGTTTTGATTATTGGTTTGTTTATTACAAAAATTTGCCTTTCATCATCGGTTTGAAGCGTGAAGGTGTTTGAACCATTTTGAAGTTTTACAACATAAGCAAAAGCTCCTGTTTCGTGTAGTGGAATATCTTGCCCGTTGATTTTTAGGGGTTTGTCAGACGAGCCGATAAAAAATGTGGAATTTGAATTTATTATTGTTTCATTCTTTTTCGGATAAACAACATCAAAAGCCAAACAACTGTTAACAGATAATACTAAACCCAATAATAAAACATATTTTTTCATAAAAGAATTATAGCATATAAATTTACAATTATTGTTCTTCAAATTAATTAATATTTTCATTTTTTCAGATTACTTATGCTAAAATTAAAAAGGATAGTTTTAGGGATAAAATAATGAGAGATAGATTGCGAAGACGTGAGCCGGAAAATGAAATAGAAAAACGTAGCAAGAGTTTTGATCAAATTTTGGGCTTTTTGCATATCTTTTTTGCCGGTTTTATGACGTTGTTGATTATATACCTGTTTTTTATACAAGTCGTAGATGTCGGTAAATATAGAGCTAAAGCAAGAAGTCAGCGTGTTGGTAGGATTTTTTCTATGCGTGGTGATATTTATGATAGAAACGGAATTAAACTTGCGACAGACAAGGTTTATTCAGATGTTTATGCACACCCTGCAGATTATGATCATTCGCCGGAAGAACTTGCTAAAATGCTTGCTCCTATCTTGAAAATGCCTAAAGATACTTTGTTGCAAAAGCTTAAAAAACCTGGCCCTGTAATTACATTAAAAAAAGATATTGATAGAAGTACTACAAAACAGATTGCAAAACTTCACCTAAGAGAAATAAGTTTAGGAAAGAAAAACACAAGAGAATATCCGCAAGGAACTCTCGCTGCACATGTCTTAGGGTATTATAATTTTGATGCAGATATTGCAAATGGTATTGAATATACTGCAAAAGATAGGCTTGAACATGTTATTAATACTGTAAAATATCAAAGAACCAGGGATGGAAAAATTATTTATGACTTTACAACCGATCCGGTTGCGACGACAACTAACCCTAAAGGTGAAAATGTTACATTGACAATTGATGCGGCAATTCAGCATGTTTGCGAAAAAGAAATTCAAAAAATGGTTGATGAAAAGCATGCAGAACGTGGAACCGTAATTGTAATGAACCCTAAAAACGGCGAAATCTTGGCTTATGCTGTTTATCCGACTTTTGACCCTAACAATTACCGTAAAGCTACTCCTCAACAGTTGAAAAACTGGACACTTACAGATGTATTTCCTCCAGGTTCTACATTCAAAACTATTACTGTTGCAAGTGCAATGGATTTGGGTAAAATTGGAGAACATTCGACTGTTCTTGATACGGGTAAAACGACAATTGGAAAATGGGAAATTAAAAACTATGACTATGCCGTTCATCCATATCCAGGAAATATTACGTTGGAGTATTTGTTTGAACATTCAAGCAATATCGGATCTATAAATGTCGCTAAAACGATGTCACCGGCAGAGTTTTACGGAGTTTTGAAAAAATTCGGTTTTGGCTCAAAAACAGGAATAGATTTACCTGGAGAATCAGTTGGTTTGTTGCCATATTGGGCGCATTGGGATCAAGGTATTCATGCTACAATGGCGTACGGATATGGTACTTCTGTTACAGCAATTCAGATGATTTCTGCGGTTCAGGCTTTGGCTAACAATGGGGTTAGAGTTACTCCGCATGTAATTAAGTATTCGCAAGAAGAATATGATAACAAAATTCATCATACGCAGGTTATAAAACCGGAAACAGCACAAGCAGTAACCAGATTGTTGGCAGCAAGTGTTAATAATGGTAAATCTGTTATTAAGATGGATAGTTATAATGTTGCAGCGAAAACAGGTACTTCAAGGAAACCTAAAGAAGGTGGTGCTGGTTATACACCTTACACATACACTTCTACAATTGGTTATTTACCGGCATCAGATCCGCAAGTGTTGATTTACGTAATGGTAGATAGTGCAAAAGTTGGTGCTATTTGGGGTAATACAGTTGCAGGTCCTGTTTTCCATGAGGTGTCAACACAGATTGCAAGAATTATGAACTTAAAACCTGATAAGATTACACCTGTCGGAAAAAATTAATTAAAATATAAATACTAAAGGAGATATAAATGAAACTTGACGAATTAATTGAATATTTAGACTACAAAGACTTAATCAATTTTAAAAATATTGATATAACCGGAATTTCATACAATTCTAAAACAACTAAAAAAGGTGATATCTTTGTTTGTTTGGTTGGAGAGCATACTGACGGGCATGAGTTTGCACAAGATGCAATAAATTCAGGAGCTGCAGCTCTTTTGGTTGAAAGAAAAGTAGAAGGCACTAAAATTCCTCAAGTTGTTGTTTCTTCAACTCGTCACAAAATTGCTGATATTGCAGACAGATTTTATTCTTGTCCTTCAAAAGGGATTAATTTGATTGGAGTTACAGGCACAAATGGGAAAACGACAGTTACTCACTTAATTCAAAAAATATTTGAAGAAAATAACCAAAAATGCGCATTAATTGGAACTTTAGGTTATAAGCTTTCATCTAATGGCGAATATCGTGATGCAAAACATACTACTCCGCAAGCTCCTGAATTGCAGGCTACATTGAGAATGATTAAGGATGTAGAAAAAATAGACAATGTTGTAATGGAAGTAAGTTCACACGCATTAGATCAAAACCGTGTTGGTGGTTGCAGATTTAATGGTGCTGTTTTTACAAATCTAACTCAAGATCATTTGGATTATCATATCACAATGGATAATTATTTTAAGGCAAAAGCTTTGTTATTCCAGTCTTTGGAAGCTCCTTTGGAAGATGCGGAAGAAATTCCTGAAGAAAAAACTGCGTTTGCGGTAATTAATGCGGATGATGAATATGGTGACAGATTTATCAGTGTTGTACCAAAAGGTGTAAGGGTTTTCACTTACGGAGTAAGACAACAGAGTGATGTTATGGCAAAAGACATTAACTTCTCATTGAGTGGTGCAGAATTTACTCTTGTTACAGGAGATCACGTAAATAATGGCGGAAAACTAGAACATAAAGTAAACCTTCATATGAACGGAATGTTCAGTGTTTATAATGTTCTTGCTGCAGTAACTTCAGCTCTTGCAATGGGAATTGATATTGAAGTTGCGTTAAAAGCTCTCCAAAATGTTAAAGGTGTTGCAGGCAGATTTGAAGTTGTAGTTAAAAAACCGTTGGTAATTGTGGATTACGCTCACACTCCAGACGGATTGGAAAATGTATTGAAATCAGCAAGAGAGATTACTCCTGCCGATGGCAAATTGATTTGTTTGTTTGGTTGTGGTGGTGATAGAGATGCTACAAAACGACCAAAAATGGGTGCTATTGCGGAAAAATTAGCTGATAAAATTGTTATTACGAGTGACAATCCTCGTTCCGAAGATCCGCAGGTTATTATTACTGATATCATTGCAGGTTTGAAATCTGTTAATACCGAAAATGTAATTGTTGAACCTGATAGAGGAACTGCAATTGCTCTATTGAAAACAATTGCAAATAATAATGACGTTGTATTGATTGCCGGAAAGGGACACGAAAATTATCAAATTTTGAAAGATAAAACAATTCACTTTGATGATAGAGAAGAAGCTCATAAAGTCTTTGAAGGTAGTGTAATTTAATAACCTTTACCCTCGCCCATTTGGGGAGAGGGTAGGGTGAGGGGCTAACATGCAAACCAAACTTATAATAGAACAACATTTTCATGGATGTTTTGGAATTGATTTTAACAAAGCGTCTGTTGATGATGTTTTGTATTTGTCAAAAGAAATTTTGAAATATGGGATTGGTGGAATTTTTCCAACCCTTGTTACTGATAGTGTTGAAAATATAAAAAAAGCGACTGCGGTAATTAAAGAGGCAAGTCAAAAACAAACCTCTGATATGGCAAAAATTTTAGGTATTCATTTGGAAGGAATATTTATTAATCCTGAAAAAAAAGGAATACATAATCCAAAACACTTTTTAGCTCCGACGATTGAAAATTATAAATTAGTAGAAAACGATTTTATAAAAATAGTTACTCTTGCGCCGGAAAAAGTTATAGATGCGCAGAAGCAAAGAGGTACAGAGGCAAAGTCTGTTTCGTCAAATGAAAACTTAATATCATACCTTCGCTCTAAAAATATAAAAGTTCAGGCAGGGCATTGTGTTGGTGGAGATTTGACTGGATGTACAGGTGTTACACATTTGTTTAATGCGATGTCTGGAGTTGCTCATAGAGGAGAAACAACTGCACTTTCTGCGCTTGTGGATGATAATATTTATACTGAAATTATAGGTGATGGAATACACGTTTCTGACAAAGCGTTGGAACTCGTTTTTAAATCAAAACCTTTGGATAAAATAATCTTGATAAGTGATAGTTTACCTTGCACTAACTATCCACACCCATTGCGGGAGGGGAAACAGCTCTTGGCTAGCGATAGAGATGTCGGGGCGGGGTGTTATGAATTTACTTTCGCTGATGAAAAAGTTTACTATGACGGAATTAAGGCGACTTCTAAAGAAGGAACAATTGCTGGCAGTACAACAATGATACCGAAAATTATAAAAAGGTTGATGAATACGATATTTCGCACTTCTACTCTTTCCACAACCGATCGAGAGGAAATGCTTTCTCAGTTAGTTTTAACCCCATATAGTTACCACAATATAGATTTAGATGGTTCTATTGAGTGGGATGAAGATTTTAATATTGCAAAGGTGAATAAAAAATGAAAAGTGACAATATAAAAGCAGGAATAGCAAGAACTCCTCACAGAGGGCTTTTGATGGCTACAGGAGTAAGCAGAAAAAATATGAAAGCTCCTTTTATCGGAATTGCAAGCTCTTTTTCGGATCTTGTTCCGGGACATATTGGGATGAGAGATTTGGAAAGACAAATTGAAAAAGGTATTCATTCCGGTGGTGGACAAGCTTTTATTTTTGGAGTTCCTGCAATATGTGATGGTATTGCTATGGGACATAGCGGAATGCGATATTCTTTACCTTCTCGTGACTTAATCGCTGATTGCGTAGAAAGTGTTGCGGCTGCTCATCAGCTTGATGGGATTGTGCTTTTGTCTAATTGCGACAAAATTACTCCGGGTATGTTAATCGGTGCTTTGAGATTGAATATTCCGGCAATCATTGTTACTGCAGGTCCGATGTTGGATGGCGAGTGCGGAAATCATCATAAATTAACTATGGTTACAGGTTCTTTTGAGGCGGTTGGAAAATATCGAAATGGAGAAATTCCTGAAGAAGAATTGTTGGCGTTAGAAGAAGCTTCTTGCCCGTCAGCAGGAGCTTGTCAAGGAATGTACACCGCAAATACAATGGCTTGTTTGACAGAAGTTATGGGAATGAGTTTACCATATTGTGCATCTGCTTCAGCAGTTTCTTCTCAAAAACGTCGTTTGGCTTTTGAAAGCGGTATGCAAATTGTTGAACTAGTAAAACAGGATATCAAGCCATCAGATATTATTACAAGAGAAAGCTTAAGAAATACAATTGTTGCGGATTTAGCACTTGGTGGTTCTACAAATACTTTCTTGCATATTCTTGCGATTGCTAATGCTGGTGGTATTGATATTACTTTGAATGATTTTGAAGAATTGAGCGGAAAAATTCACCAGATAGTAAAAATTAATCCATCATCAACTTTGACAATGGCGGATTTTCATAACGCTGGCGGAGTACCTGCATTAATACAATCACTAAATAATCATTTAAAATTGGATAAAGAAATAACAGAGTTTTACAAAAAAGTTTATAGAAATAAAGAAATTATTCCTGATTATGATAAATCAACATATACTCAAGCTGGTTTGGCGGTTTTGTACGGAAATTTGGCAAAAGACGGTTGTGTAATCAAAACATCAGGTGTTGCTCCTGAGTGTTATACTTTTGAAGGTACTGCGAAAACTTTTGATAGTGAAGAAGATGCGATGAAAGCTCTTGAAAATGATGAAATCAAAGAGGGAGATGTTATCGTAATTCGTTATGAAGGACCAAAGGGTGGGCCTGGTATGAGAGAAATGTTAGCTCCAACATCACTTTTGGTAGGCAAAGGTTTGGGTAAAAAATGCGCACTTATTACCGATGGCAGATTTTCCGGTGCAACAAGGGGAATTTGTGTTGGTCATATTTGCCCTGAAGCTGCTAATGGCGGAGTTATTGCGTTGGTAGAAGATGGTGATAAGATAAAAATTGATATTCCTAATAGAACAATGGAATTGTTGGTTGCAGAAAACATTTTGGAAGAAAGACGAAAATGTATGAAGCCGTTTGAACCAAAGGTTAAGTCAGGATATTTGTATAAATATGCTAAAAATGTTCAAGATGCTTCTCATGGTGCGATAGTTTAGTGCTTTTCGTTGCGTCTGACAAACTTTAAATCATATCCCAAAATGTCTGCAATAATTAACATTTCTCTGTGAGATATTGTTTCATTGCGGAGTTTGTTAGATAAATTGTTAAGAGAATAAGGTTTGTTCAACCGTTTGCTTAGTGCTGCGGCTAATTCGGTTAGTGATACGTTTACGTCTAATAAAATCTTTTTTAAATCATTTATGATCATTTTGTTCAATACTCCATTTATACGTTTAATATTTTACTTGTAGATTAAGTTATACTTAAATAAATTCAGTTCTTCATTGACAATTGAATGAATACGTGTAATAATGAATATATACGTTATTAATCTTTAATAAAGTTAAGGGGCTGTTGTTATGAAAAATATTAAAAAGGGTTTTACATTGGCAGAGGTTTTAATCACTCTTGGTATTATCGGAGTTGTGGCGGCTATGACTATGCCGTCATTGGTAGCGAATTATGAGAAAAAGCGAACTGCAACTGCGGTGAAAAAAGCTTATTCGGAACTTTCACAAGCTCTTAAACTTGCGGAAGTTGATTACGGGGATATGGAATATTGGGATTATCCTGATGGATCAGATGTTGAAGAAAATAAAGCTTTTGTGAATAGATATATTACACCTTATTACAAGGGAGTTACTATGTTGCAAGATGGAAGTGTTCCTGGTTCAATATCTACAACCGGTATTAATTTTATATCTTCAAACGGGACAATATTTTCCGGTAAACCAAATAATTCAAAAGCATTTTTTGTTTTGGTTGATATTAATGGTTTTAAAAGACCAAATAAAATGGGGACAGATATCTTTTATTTTGCAACAAGTACCGGTAAACTTATGCCTTATGGTTGGGAAGATGGTTTGACCAGAGAAATGATATTAAATGGATATTCTTATAATGGGCAGACATATACTTGTAAAACTGCAAGAAGTGAAAATGATGATGCTACAATGCTTCCTCGTCACGCCTGTACTTCTTTATTAATGATTGATGGATGGGAATTTAAAAAGGATTATCCTTGGAAATATACAGGAAGCGGTTCAAATTAATTTCGTGATATCATGATGTCATGAGAAAGTTGGAAAATTTTAAAGAAGAAATAAACAAATGCTCCAAATGTGGCTTATGTCAATCTGTTTGCCCGATTTATAAGTTGACAGGTAACGATTGTGCGGTTTCTCGTGGAAAATTTGTGATGCTTGATGGGGTTTTGAAAGGGGATTTAAAGCTCAACAGGAATATCAACAAATATTTAGATTTGTGCTTAAAATGCGACAAATGTTCTAATTTTTGTCCGAGTTCAATAGATGTTTGCAAAATATTGGAAACCGCAAAATACAATTATGAAAAAAATACATTATGGGGCAAATTTATTTTCTTTTTGGAATCAAAATATGTTTTCGGAAATCTTTTGAAGCTATTTAAAATTATAATAAATTCCCACCCCTTGCGTGAGGAGAAACAGCTCATTGCGAGCGAAGCGAGTAATAGAGATGTAGGGGTGGAGGCAAATAAATTGAAACTCCTTTATTTTAAAGGTTGTGTAAACAATATTTTCCCTCAAACAGATAAGTTTCTACATAAATTGTTTGATAATTCAGACGTTGAAATTATTGAAAAAGATTTTGATTGTTGTGGATTGCCGTTTTTATCAAGCGGAAATTTGGAAAGATTTGAAGAAGTTAAAAAGCATAATTTAGAGCTGATGAATTGTGATTTTGATTATATATTGACGGATTGTGCGAGTTGTGAAAGTACGTTGAAAGGGTATTTTCAACCGACAAGAAACGATGTTGGGCAAGAAAGCCCAATCTACGATTTGTCATTGCGAGCGAATGAAAAGAGCATCGCAATCCCATCATTTATTTCTTTAGGAGAATTAATCGCAAATCAGAATATAAAATTTAAGTTTGAAAAACCTATTAAAGTTACGTTTCACAAACCTTGTCACCTTGAAAACGATGATTTTTGGTTAAAAGTTATTGAAAATTGCGAAAATGTTGAATATGTAAAAATGAAAGATTACGATGAATGTTGTGGTTTTTCTGGAGAATTTGCAATAAAAAATCATAAAATTTCTATGCAAATATCAAAACAAAAGGCTCAAAATGCAATCAATACTGGCGCAGATTATGTCATAACAACTTGTCCTGCATGTGTTTTGGGGTTGAAACAAGGAATGTTAGGGATAAAAAAATCGCCTAAAGTTTTATCCTTAAGCGACTTTTTAAATTTAGCTATAAATGTTTAAATTTTTTCGTAACAGACTATGCCTCTACGCATCCAAGCATCTTTGCCTCTAAACATCTATTTCCCCAATTCACTAGCTTTTTTAGTTGTTTGGTCAATTACATCATAGAATAATTTATCCGAATGCTCATTATTCATTACAGAAATTCCAACGAATGTACAACCGCCCTTTGTTGCAACATTATCAATTAAGGTTTGAACTGGAACTTCTCCTCTTTGCATAACCATTTTTGCTGAACCGATTGCGGTTTGCGTTGCAAGTTCAAGTGATTTTTCATAATCAAGTCCCAATTTTTCGCCTGCACGAGCCATATCTTCGATAACTTTATAGAAAAATGCAGGGCCGGAACCAGAAATTGCAGTTACGATATCCATTTGTGTTTCTGTTACTTCAACGGCTTTTCCGATATTTGAAAGAAGTTCAATTACAAATTCTGCATCTTCTTCATTTGCATAAGCTCCTTTGCAAACTCCGCTCATCCCTTCCAAAACAAGTGCCGGTGTATTTGGCATTACTCTGACAACTCTTTGCATTCCGATAATTTTTTCGATTTTAGAAGTTGAAACACCTGCGCAAATAGACACAAGAAGTTTGTCAGGAGTTAGTTCATCTTTAATTTCTTCTAAAACAGATGCTGCATAGTTTGGTTTTGTTGCGATAAATATGATATCGCTTTCCATAACTAAGGCACGATTATCAGTGATGACTTCAATTCCTAACCTTTGTGATGCAAGTTCTGCAATTTCGCAATTAACTTCAGAACCCTTAATATTTTCTTTTGGTAAAAATTTTGATAAAATCGTGCCTTTAATGATAGCACTAGCCATTTTGCCACATCCGATAAATCCAATTTTACATTTTTTGTTCATATTATTTAACCTGCCCCTCTTTTGTAGTTGACTAAATAGTTTTTTTAATTTACATTGGAATTATACGACAAATATAAATTAAAAGGAATAAAGAAAAATGAGACGTACACTAGAAGGAACAAAAATTAAAAGACAACACGTAAGCGGTTTTAGAGCTAGAATGGCAACTCCGGGCGGACAAGAAGTATTGAACAGAAGACGCGCTAAAGGTCGTCATAAATTAGCTATCTCTGCTAAAAAACGTGCTTAATCATCCTTGTTACTTTATTTTTTGTGAAGGGATGAAATTGAAAAATACTTCAAATGCAGCAGGTCTTAATGTTAGACATGCTGTATTGTTGTGAGTGAAAATATTATATGTTACCAAAACAATTTAGATTAAAAAATAAAGCAGCTTTTTCTGCAACATACAGGGTAAAAAACTCTTTTCATAAAGGAGGAGTAACTTTGTTTGCAGGAATTAAAAAGAAAGATAATGAAACTCTAACACGTGTAGGGTTTGTTGTTTCTAAAAAAACTCATAAGAGGGCGGTTAAACGTAATAGGTTAAAACGCTTGATGAGAGAAAGCTACAGACTTGCTTTAAAAAGTAATAATCTGGGCAATTCGCAAAATTATATGTCTTTAATTTTTGTCGGAACAGAGCATGCTTTAGGTAAAAATTTTGCCGAAATTCAAAATATAATTAATAATCTTATACAAAGGTTAAAATAATGCTTGAAGGTATTTTTGCAGAAAATGTTTTAAAACATCCGAATGTCAGACCATATCCGCAACAACCGCAGGAAACTTCCGGATATTACGTCGGTACTCAAGCAATTTACAGGTATTCATTAAAAGATTCTGATTATCCGACATTGATTATATCTGACCCGATTTATGATAACGCAGGAGGAGTTATTACCCCCGGATATTATGAGCTTGCATTATCTGATATGAGAGATTTTTTAATCCTTATTCAATCTAAAAATCCTGTTGCAGTTATTCCTGTTATTAAAATTGAAGAAGATGCGACAGAGCAAGATAGGCTTAATAATAAAGTAGTAAAAAAAGAGTTGAAGAAAGAAGAAAAAGCTCGAAAAGATACAAACGAAAAACGTGCTAAAGTTGGTATGTCACCTGATGTTCCACAAGTTTACATGGAAGCTTCTATTGAGTATGAACCAAAAGGTCAATACTACTTAATTAAATATCAGCGTGGAACAATTAAGGCGTGGGGTGCTTTTAAGGGGTAAAATTTAAGTTAATATTTCTTAAAATTTTTTAAAGTTCTGCAATTTTTGTTCCGTAAATTACTTTATATAAATATGTGCAATCATGGAGATTTTTAATTAAATAAGAAAAGGAGTATAGCTTATGGTATAGAAGTTGATAGTGATGAAAAAAAGTCGATTTAATATTTCGTTACAAATACGCAAATAAATATTTTTTCAGACTTAATATTTAGTATAGTAATGTGCAAAAAATTTGACTAACAAACAATAAGGAGTATTACTTATGAACAAAAAGCAATTAATTATTGCAGCGATTGCCGCAACTCTTTCTGTTTCCGGTGCTTTTGCAGCAACGGATATTACGGGAGTTAACGGTAATAATGGTGTCTTCAATATTACCCCAGACAAATTAAATGGCGAAGTTGGTTATAGAAAATACGACAACTTCAATCTTTCTGCCGGTGATATTGCAAACTTGATTTACAAATATGGTAATAGCAGGGATATTAATACTTTCATTAACCTTGTTCAAAACGGGGTTAAAATTGATGGTATTTTGAATACTATGCGTGATGGCAACTTCTATAATGGACAGGCAGTATTTATTACTCCTGGCGGAATGACAGTTGGTGCATCAGGTGTTTTGAACGTAGGCTCTTTGTCAGTTATTACACCGACAAATGATGCTTATAATAGTTTGAAAGGTGAATATGCAAGCAACAATTTTGCAAACATTAATAACATTTCTTCATTGTTGAATAAATCAAGCAATGTCGGAAATATTTCTATTGATGGTAAAATCCTTGCAAGAGAAGGTGTTCAACTTAGAGGCGGACAAATTAATGTTGGTGCTAATGGTGCAATTGTAAACGGTATTACATCTACACAAGCATTTACAGATAGAGCTACAGCAGCAACTCAAGCTGAAGCTTTGTTTAACAACTTAGTAAATACGAATGGTATTAAAACTGCATCAGCATTTACAAAAAATGGTTCTAACATACAAATCAAATCATCAACCGGTGTTGATATTGCAGGTAAAGTAATTAACGGTGCTGCTGACGCATCAGGTATTACATCCGCTCAAGGCAATAGTGGTGTATTTATTACAAATAGCGGTTCTAACGGAACAAAAATTTCAGGTTTAGTTCAATCTACACACGAATTAAACGTATTTAACAAAGCTGGCGATATGACAATTAACGGAACTCTTAAAAACGAGGGTGCAAACCTTAATGTTTCAAACAAGGGTGGAAATGTTGCTATCGGTGGTACTCTTTCATCTGATCGTGATATCGCAGTTACAAATAATAGTTCTACAGGAAGTTTAGCTTTCTCTGGAACTGCAAAAGGTGCTAACGCAAACTTCGTAAATGAAGGTGCTGGCGGTATGAATGTTACTGGCGCAGTTTCTGGTACAAAAGCTAGATTTATTAACCGTGGTGGCAAATTAGTAATTGCTAATACTGCTGATAAAGTTGCAGTTGACAGAGTTGATGTCGTAAACTACGGTGACGGCGGTGCTTCTATCGGTGGTATAAATGCTGAAAATGGTTTATATGTTGTAAACCATAAAGGTAATTTATCAGTTGATGGACATGTAACAACTGGTGATGATGCAACAATCAGTATTAGAAATGCTGAAACAGCTGGAAAATTAGCAGTTGGTACAAATGGTCATATTGATGGTCAAGGCAAAGTTGCACTTAGAAATCAAGGTGCAAATGGTATGACTATAGATGGTAAAGTAACCAATGATAACGCTTTAGGTAATGCTGAAACATCAATTATCAACGAAAATGGCGCATTGCTAGTTAATGGTAAAATTAACAACAATGGTAATATGGCTATTAAAAATACTGGTTCAGGTATGACAATCTCTAAAAATGCAGTTGTTACAAACGAAGGTCAATTGAAAGTTAAAAACTATGGTGCTGGCGGTATGACAATTGTTGGTGATGTCAATAATACAGGTAATGTTACATTCTATAACGATGCAGGTAAAATGAAACTTGCAACAACAGAAGATGGAACAAAAGCTGGTAATATTACAAATGAAGATGGTAGATTAATTATCTGGTCAAGAAATAACTCAACAGGTATTTCTGCAGCATCTTCTAGTAAAATTATTAACAATGGTAATGGTAATAGCTTAGCTATTAAACATACTGGTACAACTGCAGCTGGTTCAAAAGGTCTTGACCTTCAAGGAACAATTAGAAATGATGGCGAAACTGCAATTAACAACTACAGTGGAGATATGTACATCTCTGGTAATATTCAATCAGACGGTTCTTTAGGTATTATCAACAGAGCTGGTGCTGGTAAAGCTGATTTCGCAAGCGCAGGTTCAATTACAAGTGATAAGAACATCAATATTAAAAACTACGGTTCAGGCGATATGACTGTAAATAACACAATCACAAACAACGGTAGATTGAACGTCATTGCAAACACTGGTAAATTGAATTTGGGTGGTACTGTTCACAACGATAGCAATGGTGCTTTAGATGATAATAACGGTTTCTATGCAGTTTCAAGAGATCAAGGTACAGGTATCAATCTATCAAGTGGGTTTAAAGCTGATGGTGCAGGTCAAAACCTAATTAAAAACATTTCAGGCTCTGAAGGCTTGAGATATGAAGGTAATATCAACGCATCAGGCAGCCAAACTGAATTGTATAACCAAAAAGGTAATATGACAGTTGGTGGAACACTTGCAACTACTGGTGACGGTAAAGTTGTAGTCTTGAACAAAGGTGATGGTATGAAATTAGATGGTATCATTACAAGTGAAAAAGATGCTAAGATTGTAAACAAAGGCTTAGAACACGCTGAAAATAATGCCAAAGTAACTACTCCAAATAAAATTTGGTTCTATGAAAAACTAAAATAATAAGAACTAAATAAATATAAACCAACAATGGAACTTCTTCAAAAGAAGTTCCATTGTTGTATCTAATGACTAAATTAATATTTAAAATCTCATCTAATTTTGTTATCTTTGTTCAAATCTAAAATCAATTTAATCTTTTCTGTATTTCCAAAAATAACAGGCGAATCATATCGTCTGGAAGGAAATGCGCCATAGTCTAACTTTATATCTAATCCGTTATCTGCAATAAAACTTTCAACAACATCTTTTATTGGTTTCGGTTCTCCGGAACATAAATTTATTATTCCACTAACTTTATCTTGAATACTTGCTTGGACTACCATTTTAGATAATTCGTTTAACTCTATAAAATCAAACTGATTTGTGCCATCTGTAAACGGAAATACCTTTTCTCCTTTTTGAGCAGCTTCAAGAATTTTAGTTAATACCGAGTTGTTAAATTTATCATCTCCGGTGATATAAAATGCTCGCAACCATTTTAGACTAATATTTTTATCTTTAGTATATGTAAATAATAATTGCCTAAGCATATTTTTCGCCATTCCGTAGTAAGAAAGCGGGTTGCAAGGAGTTTCGTCATTAACTTCTCCTTCGTAATAACCAATTTCGTGAGCCGTTCCCATAACAGAAATAGATTTAACACCAGAATTAATCATATTTTTAAGAAAATTAAAATGATAGCTAAGTTCTTGAATATGGCTTTCTGCAAAATGATTAAACCCATCTTTCCAAGCAAGATGAATTATTTTATCAGGAGAACATAGTATTTCAAATAAGTTTGGATTGTTAGCTTCTTTTAAAATATCCAAATTAATAAAATTAATAGATTTTGGGAGATTTGAATTACTAATATCAGATGCAATAACTTCAATATTTGGAATACTTGCTAATAATTGAACAACATTTCTTCCAATATAACCGTTAGCACCTGTGACAAGTACTTTCATAACCCCTCCTTATAACTCATTAATCCCACTATCTTGCGTTTCAAGGTAACATAAAATTACCGGAGTTTAAATAGAATTTTGTAGATTTTGTTATAATTTGTTACATTTGATGCTAGGAATAGGGTTTATGTGTTGTTTGATTTTATCGGAAAACTTTAAACTTTCTTTTAGGATTATTTGTAACACATGGTTTGAGTATTTTGAGTAATGTTAATTAAAAAAATATTAATTTTATAAGTTTTATTTTTATTAATATTTTATCTATTTTTAATTCTAACCATGTGGTTTATCAAACGATAAATACAAACGCATAAATAGGAATATTAAAAGTATTTATGAGGATTTTCAAATTAGTGATTTAGTAAAAATAAATATTACAAAAAAAATTAGGGATAACAACAATATTTGCTCTATAATTTGCTGTAAGTCTAGTTTTATCCGAAACAAGATTTGTTGGTTTATAATTCAAAGGAACAAGTTCTGTTGATTTGTTTTCAGCACTTCTCAATTTTTCTTAGCATAAGTTTGTTCTGTTGTTAATGTGGCATAAGAATTTGTACTCATAATTTACTCCTTTATATTATCTAACCTAAAAATATATCCATAAGGCAAATTCTTATATATATGTGTTCCAATAAACAAAATTGTATTTTCATCTATTTTTATTGGTATACTAGAAGTTAATATGGGTTTTGGCATCTTTTTTACAGGATAATTTACCCAAGTTTGTGTATCAATGAGTTCTGCTCGTCTTCCTAAACCATTTGCAACAAATACATATCTATTTTGAAGTAAAATCAAATCTGAATTTGAATGATTTCCAAAAGCATATTTTAATTTTTGTCCAATAATTTTTGAGACATTGCTATTTGTATCGTATACCTCTAATTTTTGATCGCAATCTTTCCACCACCAGTAAGTCTTTTTAAAGTCACTTTTATAAAGTGGCAGTATATTATGTTTATAAACATTGTAATCCAATACTCCATTGGCAGAACCTGATCCTGATTTTTTAAAAATGCGACCTCCAACAATTAAAATTTTTCTATTAGGAAGAACAATTAATCCTGATGCTGTTTTTGGAGTTGTGCTTTTTCCGGTAATAATATAACTATCTTGACTAAAGTTATATTTCTCTGCAATATTTGTATATATAAACCCACAATCATCTTCAGGAATAATTGTATTATTGAGCTTGCCATATGGATAATCATTTAAAACAATGCCATTTATTAAATATGTAGATTTGTCAACTTGTACAGGAGCAGTACCGCGAGCATAATTAACTTCTATTTTTTTATAATTTTTAGTAATTGGATTATATATAGCTTTTTGTGAAACAATATAATCATTATCTAATAAGGCACTATGTTCAATTTTTTCAGGTAGTGTATCAGTAATAACAAATTTATGATCTTTGGGAAAATACATTTCAACATCATTTGTATAACGTTCTTTATTAGTACTAATCCCCCCAAGAATAACAACTCTTCCATCTTTTAATAAAAATGAAGAATGCCCAGCTCGCCTGTGATTTAAATTTCCAGTTAGCCTAAAAACATTTTCTTTTGGATAATATATTTCTGCGGTATTTTGGTATTGTTTATTTCCATAACCTCCAGAAATTAACACATTTCCATCTGCTAATAATACTGCAGAGGCAGTACTATCTCGTGGAATAACCATTTTACTAGTTTTTTCCCAATGCCCAACTCCTTTATCTAAAAAAGGAAATATATCGTCTATTTCTTTATCTTTATAAAAAAGTACAACTCCACAAATAATGATAACAAATAATATTAAAATATATCTTATCCTTTTTGATATTTTTCTCATCACTTCCACTAATCCTATTGAAATTTTATTTTAATAACAAATTATCTATATTTTACACCTATAATACTTAAAATATAAAATTTGTCTATTAGCCAGGCGCCTAAAGTTAATAAAAATATTATTCGAAAACAGTAATATTCTGTCAAAAATTTTTCAAGCATATAATTACAAAACTTTACAATTATTGAGAAATTCTATTTGTTTATTTAACAACTTTTTTAATTCAAATTTTCCATTTATTGTTTTTCTTGCGGAAGTTCTTATATTAGAATAGTTTTACGGATTATTTAAGATCAAATTAACATTTTTTACGAGTAAATCTATATCATAAAAATCAACTAAAATTCCATTGAAATTATTTTGAATTACCTCTTTTACTGGAGCAGTATCCGAAGTGAAGGTGGGAACCGCTACCGGCTTTTCCCACCCTACCGGCTAAAATATTTTCTTGGTAATTTTATACCTCACATCACTAAAACATTTCATCATTCACCAGAGAATGCTCTCATTCTAAATTATTTAGGCGGGGATTTTTAAGCCGAGAAAAATCTCACAGCCGAAAACTTGTGTCCGCGACCACGAAACCTCATCACGCAATGAGAGTGGCTGTATGGGGTGGGATTAGTTCATATGTTCTACAATTTTATTTACAAAATAATCTTCTAATTTTTGGCTTAAATAACTATCATGTTTGAGTGATAAAACTGCTGTATCATAGCAATAACTATGCTTATAAAGTGAACAATCTTCAAATAAGCCTTTTTCGATTAACATGTCAATAAATTCTCTATTATTTTCTAATATTTGTAATGCACTTGACGACTTCTCTTGTATGATTTTATCAACAATATGATTTATATTGTTACTTGATAAAGCGATTTTTTCATCAATATGATTGTAAGAAAGAAATGATGTGACAGATAAATCTATTACTTGGTTTATAATATTTTCTCTTTTTTTATCTGATACAGACAACAATGCATTTACAATACCAGGAGTAAGTTTATATGCAAATTGAGGGAAATATTTGCTATCTACAATTAAATTTCTTATTTTATTATAACCCTCGGATTTATCAGTATAATGTTCATTAAAAATATAACAGGTTAAACATTCTATCATACCTTGATTATCGGCAATAATTGCGGCATTGTATATTTCTAATAGTTGTTTATCAGTTAAAGGTTTATATTTTAAAATACTATGTAAATCTTGCCAACTGATTTCATTGCTTATGTACCTTTTTATTGCATTTTCAGCTTCAACATCTTCCCATTCCTTAAATTTATTTGTAATAAATAAATTTGCATCTTTTACCGCTAATTCAACATCTTTTTTCATTTGAGTTGATTTCCAGGCATTCCAAAGAGGAATAACAATGCCGAATATAGCTACAACTATTCCCATAATACCTATTAAAACATTTATAGAACTAAAAATATGTTCAATATGTTGATTTTGCATTTCAATAATATGATTTGCCTGTAAAATTTGAACTTGCAATTCTTGATTTTGAACTTCAAGTCTATATTGTTCTAGTTCTTGTTTTATTTGTTGATTTAATGTAGTTGTCATATGCCTATTTTACAATAATAATAACCTTTTTTATATAGTTTTGAAATCTATTTAATAAAATGAAAACATACATTCAAAATTATACTAATAGAGAAAGTTATTAAAGCAATGATATTTCCCCAAGTAACAGTTATTGAACCATTTTCAATAAACCATCTAAATATAGGATAGCTTTGTAAATATTTGTTTCCCTTGTCTGTTAAGATAACTTTTGTATTTCCCAATGCAAATTTATCATCTTTAACAAATGAATATACATAGCCTTTATTAAACAATCTCATAATTAAGATTTCTGCTAAATCTGTAGATTGAAATTCATCAATAACATTTTTGAAAAATTCAGAGGTTTCTATTTCTCTGGTTTCAATACGATGTAGAAAGTTTAACATTTTTAGTTCTTGTGTTTCCATAAGTGCCTCATTAAATCTTTTTATATAAAGGTTAGCATAAATAAAAGTTTTAGCATATATTGGTAGCTTGTCGGCGCATAAGAGGCTTTTTAGTTTTAATTCCTTGCTTGATATAATAAGTGTTATTGGTATTTATAGAATACTTAATAAGGATATTCTATTACTAAATAAAAATTTCCCTGTTCCGCAAACATTTCTTAATATTTTGCATTGGCGGTTTTAATCTAAATTCATACAAAAAACTTCGCTCCGCACCGCTCCTACAAATATACCTACAATAATTGTAGGTATAAACTATTTTTTAATAAAAAAACAAGGTACTTGATTTTTAAAATTTACGGAGCATAATATAGATGTTGAGTGTATTTCACTTGCATACAAATTAAATATCGCGGGATGGAGCAGTCTGGTAGCTCGTCGGGCTCATAACCCGAAGGTCGTTGGTTCAAATCCAGCTCCCGCAACCATCTCACTGGAAGTATCAAACTCAGATACTTCCAGTTTTTTAGCCTTATTTGTATCATCATTTTGTATTATAACTAGACACATAAATTGAGAATGTCTGACACATAAAACGAGAAATTTTAATTTTGTCGTTTTTTATAGGAAAATTTCTCAAACTAAATGTCGGACATTTCTCGTTGTTCTAAACTTATATGTCCGACAAATAAGTTTTTAATTTTATTATAATTGGCTATCAAATTGAAAGATAAAAACTATCAATCTTCATAGTATTACTTTATGCTATCACTTTAAGATGTTTTCTCTGTGAAATTTTAGATATTCTTTCTTGTTTTTTGAATCAACTAATATTTTCTCTTCTCCTGTTAAATGCAATAAAACTCTATCACTACTATCCAACAATGTTGAAATAATAATAGAGCCATCATCACTAAAAGATATTAACCCTTTGTCAAATAAAGCATCATGAATAGAACATAATAAAAGAACATTTTCGCTATCAAGTTTTTCAAATTTATTAGATTTCGCCCAAGGCTTGATATGACTTGTAATTAATAGTTCCTTATTTCTAATGCCACAAATTTCGCAACATATTTTATTATTTAATAAAATATCTCTTAAGTCCGATTGACCAACTCTAAATTTTGAGATAATAGAACGTTCTACTTCATTAATATTATCTGGATCAATTATTTTTATAATTTCATCGTTATCAATTTCTTTTTTGGGGGTGAGTATTTGTTCTTTCTCGTTGTCTAATTTTATATTTAAATATTCAGCAAGTTTTCCCCAATTTTTACATTCTAAAATTTCACGTTTAGTTTGTTTTAAAATTTTCTCTTCTTGAAAACTATTGCCTTTGATTTGTGTATGATGTTTTTTATCGTACACATCATAGAATCCTGAGCCAGGCTTTTGAGTCTCTTTATTTACAACAACCGCAGATAAAAGTGGAAGTTCCAAATCGTAACATAATTCAGAAATAGAACCAATTATATTAGGGATAATAGTGTGGGGATTAAGATAAGCTCCGTATTTTTGCTCAATAATTTTAGACAATTCTCCATATTCAATTCGCACAATTCCTTTGATAGCAAATTGCAACATTTCTATAGCTAACCATTTCTGTTCATTTGATAAATTTAAAACATTTGAAGTTTCTTTATTTAGTATTTCTTTTGCTTTTATTATCGTTTCTTCTGAAACTTTTGAGTTGATAATAATCTTCAATGCTTCAAGATTTAATTTATTGTTAAATATCATTCTTGCATGCCCTAAGCGAGAACGCTTTGATTTGTCAGTATAATCTTCTGTGATTATTTTTAAAATATTGGAAGATGTATAGTTTTCATCTTTAAAATAATTATAGTATTTGACAAAAGATTGCTTTCCAACAGCACACAATAATCGTTCTAAATCCATAAAACAAACTAGTTCCTTCCTTTTATATTGGCAAAAACATTATCAAATTAATAAGTATCAGACCTGCCACCAGCCCAAATAACTCTGCCAATAATTTGAAAGAATTCACTACTTAAATCCACTTCAAATGGAGCATATTTGGCATTTTTGCTGATTACTTGGACTTTGTTTCCCGGAATGCGTTGAAGAACTTTTACATATAATTGATTATCTATGCAAACAACATAAGTACCATTATTTTGCAGTTCTGTCATTGTTTTATTTATAACAACCATATCGCCATCGTTTATTTCTCCGACCATAGAATCACCAACAACAGTAAAAACTAATAAATTTGCAGGATTAGTTACAGTGATGTTTGTTAGCCAAGATTTAGCAAATGCAATAAAATCTTTTGTCATACCTAATTCAGGAATCAAACACCCATTACCCGCTGATGCATTCAAGTTAATCAATGGAATAAAAACCATATTAGATAAATCAATAAAATATTTATAAGAAAAATTGTCTTAAAATAGAACCTTTTACTAGCGATAGTTTGTTTATAACGTTTTTATTGAATTAATTGTAAGTTTATAATTAATTATAAACTTACAATTTTTAAAATTTTATACAATTATACCCAAAATAATCAAACCATCTGTTACAAGAAATCATTTCATGTGTTACGTTATAATAACCCCATAAATAATTTTTGAAACTTCAAAAACTCTTCTTCAAAAGCTTTGACTTTATATTAAATATTACTTTTTTTTTACAAACTACTAAAACCCTCTACTCATAATAATATACAAGAATTTTAAAATAACAACCCTATTAAACGCAAAAAACGCAAAGCTCCACTAGTATAAGAACTTTGCCAGCTACATACTTAAAAAAATTATACTATTGTATCGTTTGATATTTATTTTCTCTGTGTTAACATGGCACTAGACACGCAAGGAAGTTAGAAGAGTATTATAACTTGTAAACAGGAACTTAATTCCGCAAAAAAACAAATCACGAGGTGTTTAGTGAATGATAAAATTTTTGTAACTTCTCCTTTGCTACCAAGCATTGAAGATTTTACAGAACAAGTGAAAGAAATATATGATTCAAAATGGCTTACTAATATGGGCAGCAAACACAAAGCCCTTGAGGAAGCCTTGACTATCGAATTGAAGGTGCCACATGCTCAATTGTTTAATAACGGAACCATTGCTCTTTTAACTGCAATTAAAGCTCTTGACTTACCTTATGGTAGTGAGGTTATTACAACTCCATTTACTTTTGCAGCAACTCCACATTGCATTTCTTGGAACGGTTGTAAACCTATTTTCTGTGATATTGAACCAAACACAATGACTATTGATGCAGATAAGATAGAAAACCTTATCACCCCAAATACATCTGCAATATTAGGTGTACACGTTTACGGTTTTCCTTGCAATGTCAAAAAAATAGATGAAATTGCTAAAAAATATAATCTAAAAGTAATATATGACGCAGCTCACGCTTTTTCAACAGAAATTGATGGAGTTGGTATTGGTAATTTTGGCGACATAACAATGTTTTCGTTTCATGCAACAAAGCTATTTAACACTATTGAAGGCGGTTGCTTGACATATAAAGATGAAGCTTTAATTAAAAAAATTTACAATCTAAGAAACTTTGGGATTCAAAATGAAGAAGTCGTTGAAGATATCGGTATCAACGGTAAAATGAATGAATTCCAAGCTGCTTGGGGTTTGTTGAATTTAAAACAATATAGAAAAGAACAAGAACGTAGAAAAGTTATTAAAGAAATTTATGATAATGGATTAAAAGTTGTAAAAGGTATAAGAATACCTCAAATGCCAGAAAACACAACAAATTCTTATCAATATTATCCAATCGTAATTGAAGATGAATACGGCAAAACTCGTGATGAAATTTACGATATGTTTAAGGCTGAAAATATTTTTACAAGAAAGTATTTCTACCCGGCTTGCCACGATTACGACTGCTACAAAAATGATATTACAGTAAAGATTGCAAGATTAAGAACAACTGATGATATGAAAAAGAGAGTTCTTTGCCTACCATTCTACGGAAGTTTAGACAATGAAGTTGCAGAACATATTTGTGAGGTAATTAGAAATGTTGCAAAATAAATTGTTTTCAAAAACTGTAGAAAATAAACATATAATTTATAGAATACTAGGGATAAAGTTTTCTGTAAAAAATACTAATTTCTATAAACAATTTAAAGACGCAATAAAAATTCAAGATGCTTACGATTTAACTGAATTAAAAAATACTAAAAAGCTTATTCTATTTTTAATTCCATCACTGGATAGTGCAATGATTAATGGTGGAATAATGTCAATATTTTCATTATGCGAAACATCGAGAGAAATTAATCCGGATGCCACTTGTATTATATCAACATTTCCGAACAAGAAGTATACCTATGCAAAGAATGACAAGTTTTTGAATAATGAAAGTATCTACAGATTTTCACAAATAGTAGATAATGCAAAAAACTTAGAAGAAATGATTTTACATATTCCTGAATATTATGCAGATGATTTTTATAATGATTTAACAGAAAGAGATATTGAGTACTTAAAATCAATTAAAAATTTGCATATCAATATAATGAACCAAAATATTGAATTAATGCCAGAACCTGAAAAATTAAGGGATTTATATAAACTAACCAATAATATCACTCAAACCCTTGCACATGATCGATATGCAACACAAGAGGTTTGTGATAAGTGGCAAATTCCTACGCATTTATTTTCAGTTAATATTGATTTAAGCAAATATAAATCATATTCTTTTGATGAAAAGGAAAAAATTATAGTACTTTCTCCTGATTGTAATGAAAACAAAGAAAAAATTGTAAAAAAATTAGAAAAAGAATTACCTGATTGGAAATTAATTACTGTAAATAACATGACTTTTACAGAGTATATGGATTTAATTTCACGTGCATTTTTCACTATTACTTTTGGTGAAGGTATGGACGGGTATTTTGGTCAACCTCAATATGTAAATTCAGTTGGTTTTGCGGTATATAATGATGAATTCTTTCCAAATAATAATTGGAAAAATTTTGAGAATGTTTATGCGTCATACGATGAAATGTATGAAAATATTGTAGCTGATGTAAAAAAATATTCACAAAATAAAGAAAAATATGAAAAAATCATCAAAGACTTTATTAATGAAAATTCGAAACTTTATCAAATTTCAAAATTTTATGATAATTTAAAGAGATTTTATAAAAAAGAATATGACTTTATAACAAGTAACAAATTAAGGAGTAATCGTAAATGAGTTTATTCGAATTTAAAAATGTCAAAATTTCTGGAATTAGTGTAGTTATACCTGAAAAAGAAATTAACATTTATGACGAAGCCGAATATTATAATAATTCAGTAAAAAAGATTGATAGAATGCGTAAAATGGTTGGCTTTTATAAAAGAAGAGTTGCTGATGATACGACAACCGCAGCAGATTTGGCATATGATGCTGCATTGAACTTAATTAAAGACAATAATATTGATAAAAATTCTATAGATGCACTTGTTTTTGTTGTTCAACAACCAGATGTAATGAATCCGTCAACGGCATATTTTATACACGATAAATTAGGTTTGTCAAAAGATTGTATTGCAACAGATATAAATCAAGGTTGTGTTGGTTGGGTATTTGGATTATTTATGGTTTCACAAATGATTCAATCGGGTGCATTTAAAAAAGTTTTATTGTTAAATGGCGATACACCATCAGTTGGTATAGATCCTTCTAACAGAAACGCAGCACCAATATTTGGCGATGGAGGAAGTGCAACATTATTAGAATATACAGAGAAAGAAGTAAAATCATCATACTGCGTTGAAACAGTTAGTAATGGTTTTGAAGCTATTATCGGACCATTTTCAGGAACTCGATTTAGATATACCCCTTCTGACGAAGATTATGAATTAATAAATAAACTTCGCAAAGAAAAAATTGTTATGCCAACAGGTATGGAAGTTCCTTTGATGGGTGGATATATGGACGGAGTCGCAGTTTTCGATTTTACGATGAATTACGCTCCTAAAACTATTAAACAAATATTAGAATATAATAATTTAACACCTGATGATGTTCCTTATTTATGCTTACACCAAGCAAACAAGCAAATTGTCCAAACCGTTGGTAGTGCTTCCGGATTTCCTATTGAAAAAGTTCCGTATTCGGCGTTTGAAACTTATGGAAATAATACTATGTGTTCAATTCCAACTACATTAGCAATGTTACCGAAAGAAACAGATATGGCTAAAACTTGTTGTTGCGCATTTGGAAACGGATTAGTTTCAATAGCCTCAATTCTGGATTTATCAGAAACTAAAATTAATGAGATAAAAACTTTTAATAAACCGTCTTACGTTTTATCAAGAGATGAATATATTAACTACTGGAGAAATAAAATAAAAGGAGAAGAATAATGAATAAAGAACAATTTTTAGAAGAAATGGTAGAAGTATTACAAACAGAAGACGAAATCACAATGGATACTGTTTTAGAAGATTTAGAAGAATGGGATTCATTGTCAATTATGTCAACTATGGCATTTTTAGACAAGAACTTTGGAGTTAAAACCAATATGGCAGACTACAAAAATATGACTACTATTGGAGATATCGCAAGAAAAGCAGGTTTATAATAATGATTAACTTTAATAAAGAGCAAATTTATATCGTAACAGGTGCTTCATCAGGTATTGGAGAAGCTACTGCGATTTTGTTAAATGAACTTGGCGCAACGGTTGTTGGGATTGGCAGAAACCAAGAGCGTTTAGAAGGAATGAAAGCAAAATGCAAATATCCTGAAAACATGTTTTTAGAACAGAAGGATTTAACAGAAGATATAGAAGGTTTGCCAAAGTATGTAAAATCTTTAAAAGAAAAATACGGTAAATTCTCAGGTATGGCATATTGTGCTGGGGTATCAGCATTAAACCCACTTCGTACAATAACTTATGAATATCTTACAAATATTTTTGATATAAATTATTTTGCACCAATAATGATGATAAAGAGCATTGGCGACAAAAGAAATAATGTTGGTTTAGGCACTTCTATAGTTACAATTTCGTCAATTGATGCAATACTTAACTCAAAAGGGCAATCGGTTTATGGTGCTTCAAAAGCAGCATTATCAGCATCAATAAAAGCTTTATCAAGAGAATTGACTCAACAAAATGGCGTACGTATAAATGCAGTATTGCCATCAATGATAAAAACATCAATGACTATGAACTCTCAAGTTCAGGGGCTAGGAATTAATCAAAACATAAATTTTGAAGAGTATCCATTTGGTTGGGGAGAACCTAATGATGTAGCAAACATGATTGTCTATTTGTTATCAGATAAGGCAAAATTCATATCAGGACAAAACTACGTTATTGACAGTGGAGGAGTTCTTTAATGAAAAAAATCTTTATTGTAGGTGGTAATGGATTTGCTAGAGAATGTTATGACAATCTTATTAAGCTTGAAGAATATGGCAAAGAACTTATATTTGGTGGTTTTTTAGGACACGGTGGCTATGGACACACCGTTGATTATAGGACTTATCAACATTTATATCTTGGCGAAGTTTCAGAACACAAATTTAAAGATGACGAATACTGTATTATAGGTGCAGGATATTCAAAACTTAGAAGAAAAATCTATGAAGATTTGAAATTGATGAATGCAAAATTTTATACTTTAATTTGCAGAGGAGTCTATTTATCTCAAAGCTTTGAATATGGCGAAGCAAATATTTTTGTCTATCCTTTTTTATCTTCTGTAAATATAAATGTAGGGATTGGAAATGTTTTCAATTGTGATATAATCGTAGGTCATGATTGCGAAATTGGTGACTTCAATTTCTTTGGACCTCGTTCTCAAATCTTAGGGAATGTAAAAATAGGCAATAACAATAAAACAGGTGCAAATGTTATATTGTTACCAAATTCTAAGGTTGGAAATAATAATGATATAGCTCCTTTGAGTGCAGTATATAAGGGGTGTAAGAATAATTGCTATATGCAAGGAAATCCTGCATTAAAAATAGGAGAAGTTAAATAATGGGTTTTAGCAAATTTGAACATGTAAAAATATCTGCAATAGCTGGAGTTGTTCCAGAAAAAGTTATAAATATTGATGATGAGATTGAATTTTATAACAACAATCCTAAATTATTAGAACGAAACAAAAAAATTCTCGGTCTTGGCACAAGACATGTTTTGCCAGAAGGTTTTACCTCTGATGATTTGTGTGAAGATGTCGCAAAAAAAATTCTAACAGAAACAAATACAAATAAAGATGACATAGATTATTTAATAGTAGTTACAAGCACACCGGATTATTTCTTTCCATCAAGTTCGCATGTGTTACATGGTAAATTACAGTTAAATGAAAAATGCTCTTGTTTTGATATGAATGGTGGTTGCGCAGCCACAGGACACGCTTTGATGGTCGCGCATTCTTTAATTGAATCAAATACTGCAAAAAAAATACTCATTGTCGTTGGTGATCTAGCAAGCAAACAATCAAACATACGGAATCGGAATGATATTATGCTTTTTGGCGATTGCGCAACTGCTATAATATTAGAATATAGTGAAGCAAAAAACGAGTCTTATTTTTATACAGGATCAAACGGAGAATTATGGGATAAAATTGTAATGCCTGGGGGAGCATACAAATTACCAGTTGAAAAAGATATTATTGATTACAAAGTGGTTGATAAATGGAATAATGAATGGTATTTATGGAATAATCTAATGGATGGTATGGAAGTTTTTAAGTTTACCATGTCAATAGGGCCAAAATCCATAAAATCATTACTGGATTACTCAAATAAAACAATAGACGATATTGATTTTTTTGCGTTTCACCAAGCTAACAAACAAATCGTTGAAACAATATACAAAAGAGCGAATATCCCAGTAGAAAAAACCTCAACTAGTACTTTTACAAAATATGGGAATTGTTCATCATCTTCAGCCATAACGTCTATATTAGATAATTTATATCAAAAAGACATAAATAATATCATGGTTACAACATTTGGAATTGGGCTTTCTTGGGCAAGTTATATAATAAATTTAAAAAATACCGCTAATTTGGGAATAAGTTTATTTAAACCTAAACGAAAACCTTTATCAAGAGAAGAACAAATACAATATTGGTCTAAAAGATTCAAAAAGGAAATATAAATGGATAAAATCGTAAAAATAAACAAAGACAAAATTCAAAAATATCTACAACTGGGTGATCCTTTCTTATTTGTACATGAAGCAGAAATTGTTCTTGGCAAATCGGCAAAAGGTATTCGTTATTTTCCTAAAGATGAATGGTTTTTTAAACATCATTTTATGACTGATCCAGTTGTCCCAGGAGTTTTTCAGCTTGAACATATTATGCAAACAGGTGCATTAGCAGTATTAGCACAAGAAATTCCTGATACAAATATTATTTATGGAAAGAACTTCAAAGATCTTAATTTAATCTCTTTTGTACGACCTGGTGAAACATTGCATTGCGAAACAGAAGTTTTGTCATTCCGTAGAGGATTAGGTTTAGCAAAAGGTACTGCTTGGGTTGAGAGAAATAATGAAAAAGTAATTACTTCAACGGCAACTTTTCAAATGGTTAGTCCAACTTTATTAAATAAATTTATTCCAGGAGCAAATAAATGTTAAACTCAAAAAATGTATTTATAACCGGTTCCAATAGAGGAATTGGCAAAGCAATAGTAGAAGAATTTGCTAAAAATGGAGCAAATATTATTGCTCATGCCAGAAAAGAAACCACAGAATTTATTGAATTTATAAAAACAACAGAAAACAAATATAAAATTGAAATTACACCTGTATATTTTGATTTTAATGATGAAGAACAAATAAAAAGTGAATTAAAAAAATTATATCTTTCAAAAATAAATGTTGACGTACTTGTTAATTCAGCGGGTGCTTATTTTTCAGGATTATATTCACAAACAAGTCTAAATAAGTTAAAAGAAATAATGAATATTGATTTCTTTGTACCTTTCCAAATCACACAAATTATATTAAAAATAATGGTAAAACAAAAAAGTGGCGTTATTATAAACATGTCTTCAATAGCTGGAATTGATATGACTCCAAATACAATTGCTTATTCAAGTGCAAAAGCTTCAATTATAGCTATGACAAAAAATATTGCATCTGAATATGGTCAATTAGGTATTAGATGTAACGCTGTAGCACCAGGGCTAATTAATACAGACATGATAAAAAATCATACAGAAGAAGAAATTGAGTACTTTAACCAATTAGTAACTTTGAAAAGACAAGGTATTCCAGAAGATGTAGCAAAAGTTGTAAAATTTTTGGCGTCTGATGATGCGTCATATATAAATGGCCAAGTAATAAGGGTAGACGGAGGTATAAAATAGTGATAGACAAAAACAACATCTTAGATTTAGTTAATAAATCTAAAAATATGCGAAAACATATTATCAATATGACTTACCACGCAGGAGGATATGGGGCTCATATTGGAGGAGCGCTATCCTTAGTTGAAATTTTATCTGTTTTATTCGGAAAAGTGCTAAATTATAATAAAAATAATTTAGCCGAAGAAAATAGAGATAGATTTATTTTAAGTAAAGGTCATGGGGCATTAGCAATATATGCTGCATTTAGGGAATATAATCTGATTTCTCAAGAAACCATGGAAACATTTAGAAAAAGTGGTTCTTGGTTAACTGCACACCCAACAATTGATGTTTCAAAAGGAATTGAATTTTCAAGTGGAAGCCTAGGACAAGGTTTAGGACAAGGTATAGGAACTTCGATTGCTTTAAGATTAAAAAATAATAATAAATCAAAAGTATATGTAATTTTAGGTGATGGCGAATGTGATGAAGGTTCTATTTGGGAAGGAGCAATGTTAGCTCCGCAACTTAAATTGGATAATTTAATTGTAATTATAGATAAAAACGGTTTGCAATGTGATGATAAAACTTCTAATATTATTGATTTAAGCAATATTGAAAATGTATGGAAAAATTTTGGTTGGGACACTGTTACTGTTGATGGTCATAACGAAGAAATGATATATAATGCTTTAATTCAGCAAAGTAATAAACCAAGAGTAATTATTGCAAATACGATAAAAGGGAAAGGTGTTTCATTCATTGAAAATGAACCAAAATGGCACATGGGTAGATTAACTAAACAACAATATATTCAAGCAATGGAAGAACAAGGAGAAAGGATAGAACTATGATTCAATATACCAAAGCTAATATTAGAACTTGGTCAATAATGGGTTCTAGTGGCACTGTTGGTTTTGTAATGTTAGATATTGCAGAAAAAAATGATAAAATTTTTGTTATGACTGCAGACCAATCTATTAATTCTGGTTTAGCTAGATTTAAAGAGACCTTTCCTACACGTTATATAAATGCAGGAATTGCAGAACAAAATATGGTAACTATTGCTGCTGGCTTAGCTAAAGAAGGTTTTAATCCATATATTACCGCACAAGCTCCTTTTATTACTATGCGTTGTACTGATCAAGTAAGGGTAAATTTAGGTTATATGCAATTACCTGTAAAACTTATTGGAATAGCATCAGGTTATGCACAAGGAGAATTCGGAGCAACTCATGAATCAATTAATGATTTATCGGTTATTCGTTCAATTCCTAATATAACTATCTTATCACCTGCTGATTGTACTGAAACCGCAAAAGTTTTAGAAAGTATATCTAATTATAACAAGCCTGTTTATGTCAGATTAACAGGTATGGTTAGAAATCCTATTGTCTACAAAGAAGATTACAATTTTGAAATTGGGAAAGCTATTACGTTAAAAGAGGGCTCTGATATTGCAATTGTTGCAACTGGTACTATGGTTTATGAAGCTTTAAATGCTGCAAAAATATTAGAAGAAAAAGGAATAAGTGTAAAAGTTGTTGATATGCACACAATTAAACCAATTGATACAAATATTATAAAAGAATGTAATGATACTAAATTAATCGTTACAGTGGAAGAACATTCTATTATTGGAGGGTTAGGTAGTGCTGTTAGTGAAGTTTTAATTCAATTTTCAAACCATGCACCATTCTTACCAATAGGTATTGATGATAGTTTTGTTAACGCAGATGAGTATGAAACCTTGTTACACAATGCAGGTTTAAAATCAGAGCAAATTGTGGATAAAATTTTAAAAAAATATAAAGGAGAATAAAATGACAAATTTAGAAAAATACACTCAGGCTTTCGTTGATTCTTTTGAAGTTTCAGAAGATGAGGCTAAAAATTTAAAATATCAAGATATTAAAGCTTGGGATTCAGTAGGACACATGGGACTTATTGCCAATATTGAAGATTCTTTTGATATTATGATGGAAACAGAAGATATTATTGACCTAAGTTCTTTCGAAAAAGGAAAAGAAATCTTAGAAAAAAATTATGAAATTGATTTCTCAAAATAACGACATCTCAATTTATAATTCCGTATTTGAATATATTGATTCAAATATGTACATTATAATTGAAAACAATAAAGCTCTTATTATAGATCCTCATCAAAATAATGAGGTCTATAATTTGTTGCGTATGAATAGCATTATTGAAATTACAGTTCTTTTGACCCACGAACACCCTGATCACATTTCCGGGCTGAAATGGCTCAAAGATAATTTTAATACTACTATTATTTCTACGAAAGAAACTTCTGATTATATTTCTGATATTAAAAATACAAGACCTATACTTATCACATTCGTTCTCGAAGAAAAAGATAAACAGAATGGGACAAATTTGTTAGAAAAATTTAAACAAAATTATGAACCATTTGCGACAAAGGCTGACATTACTTTTGAAGATGACTTTGAATACAAATGGAACAGTCATAGTTTAAAGTTTAAAAAAGTTTTAGGACACTCTAAGGGTAGCTGTTTAATATTTTTGGATAACAAAATCGTTTTTTCAGGAGATTCTTTAATGAAAGATTATCCAATTATAACACGATTCCCAAGGGGTAATAATAAAATATTTAAAAATGAAACAATTCCGTATTTAGAAACATTAAATATGGATTTGGAAGTTTTTCCTGGGCATGGAAAAATATTTAAGTTAAAAGACATATTCAGTGAGGGTAAATTACATGTGGAACTTAAATAAATTTAAAAATAATATAGCAGTTATTACAGAAAACAACGAATACATAACTTACGAAAAATTAAATAACTATTGCATTGAGTTAACTTCAAATATAAAAAAAAGATGTTTAGTTTTTAATCTATGTGCGAATGAAATAGGCTCACTTGTCGGTTATATCGGTTTTTTAAATGCCAAAATAGTTCCGGTTATGCTAAAAGCAGACTTAGATGAAATTCTTTTAACAAACATGATTGAAACCTATAAACCTGCTTATCTACATTTGCCAAGTGTTTTGGCTGATAAGTTTGATAAATTTGAAAAAGTTTATTCAAATATCGGCTACACTCTTTTAAAAACAAATTTTATTGAAGAATTTGAACTAAATGAAGATTTAGCTCTATTGTTAACGACTTCTGGTTCTACAGGCAGTCCTAAATTAGTTAGACAAAGTTATAAAAATATAGAAGCAAATACAAAATCTATTGTTGAATATTTGCAATTAAACGAAACTGAACGTGCTATTACAACATTACCAATGAATTATACTTATGGCATTTCAATTATAAATACTCACCTTTGGGTAGGAGCTTCTATTATTCTGACAGAAAAGGGCTTAATGCAAAAAGAATTTTGGCAACAAATGAAAGACTTTGAAGCAACCTCTTTTGCTGGCGTACCATATACTTATGAAATGTTAGATAAATTAAGATTTTTCAGAATGAATTTACCAAGTTTACGTTATATGACACAAGCCGGAGGAAAATTATCGCCAGAATTACACCACAAGTTCGCACAATGGGCGAATGACAATAATAAAAAATTTATAGTAATGTATGGACAAACCGAAGCTACTGCAAGAATGTCATATTTGCCGGCTGAAAAATCATTAGAGAAATATGGTTCAATGGGTATCGCTATTCCAAATGGGAAATTTTCTTTAATAGATGTAAATGGAGAAGAAATTATAACTCCCGAAACTGTTGGTGAACTCGTTTATGAAGGGGCTAACGTAACATTAGGTTACGCCGAATGTGGTCTTGACTTAGCAAAAAGCGATGAAAGGAATGGAAAACTAATTACCGGTGATATGGCTAAATTTGATGCTGACGGGTTTTATTATATAGTCGGAAGAAAAAAACGATTTCTTAAAATTTATGGAAATAGGGTAAATCTTGATGAAACAGAAAGGCTTATAAAAACTGAGTTTAAAAACTTGGAATGTGCTTGCACAGGGGTAGATGATTCAATGATAATTTACACAACGAACCCTATCGAAAACGACAATATAATGGCTTTTGTAACCTCTAAAACAGGTATTAATAAAGCCGCATTTAAGATTAGAAATATTGATGAAATTCCTAAAAATGAAGCAGGGAAAACATTGTATAAAGAATTAGAGGTATAGAATGAACTATAATGATGTGTTGGAAATATCGCCGTTTTCTTTAAATAAAGAAGAAAAGTCAAAACTTTTTACTGAATATTTAAAAGAATTATCCCTAAAACACTATCAAAAATGTGAAAATTATAGAAAAATTGTAGATAAATTAAATTGTAATTTATCAGAAATTAAAAATTATACAGAAATACCTTTTTTACCTGTCAGGTTATTTAAAGAATTTGATTTAAAGAGTATTCCAACAGAAGAAGTTTTCAAAACAATGACTTCTTCTGGAACATCTGGTCAAGCTGTTTCTAAAATTTATTTAGATAAAACAACAGCAGCAAACCAACAAAAGACACTTGTTAAAATTGTTTCTGATTTTACCGGTGCAAGTCGTATGCCAATGCTAATAATCGACAGTCCATCTGTAATAAAAAATAGAAATATGTTCTCAGCTAGAGGTGCCGGAATTTTAGGCTTTTCAATATTTGGAGCGGATAGAACTTATGCTCTTGATGACGATATGAATATCAATATACCTGTTATTGAAGCATTCTTGGAAAAGCATAAAGGACAAAAGATATTATTATTTGGCTTTACCTTCATGATTTGGCAATTTTTTTATAAAAAGTTAAAAGAGTTAAATATAAAATTAGATTTATCAAATGGGATTTTAATCCATGGTGGTGGTTGGAAAAAATTGGTTAATGAAGCTGTTTCCAAAGAAGAATATAAACAATCCTTGAATGATGTTTGTGGAATTAAATCTGTTCACGATTATTACGGTATGGTTGAGCAAACTGGTTGCGTTTATATGGAATGTGAATATGGACATTTGCATGCAAGTATATTTTCTGATGTTATTATTAGAAATCCAAAAGATTTTTCAATCACAAAAACTGGAGAAAAAGGTTTAATTCAAGTTTGTTCTTTACTTCCAGAATCATATCCCGGGCATTCGCTTTTAACGGAAGATGAGGGGATAATTTTAGGAGAAGATGACTGTCCTTGCGGAAGAAAAGGTAAATACTTCACTATTTTAGGAAGAATAAAAAATGCAGAAATTAGGGGGTGTTCAGATACTTATGAAAAGCGTTAATTATATAATCGGTGATAAAAATATCCTTAATATTCCAATGCAACCTTGTTGCGAAGATGTTTGCAATTTTCTAAATGAAGTATCGACAAGATTAATGAAATCTCCAAAAATTCGAGAATTTACAGATTTATCTGCACTCGCTTTTTGGTGTCGAAAAGCAAATATTCAAAAACTGCAAGAATATTGTTCGAAAAAAAATAGACTAGGTAGAGGATTATGTTTTCATATTGCCCCATCAAACATTCCAATTAATTCAATTTTTTCTTATTTTTTTGGAATACTTGCAGGTAACTCAAATATTGTAAGACTGTCCAGTAAAGATTTTCCGCAAGTTGATTTTGTCTGCGATTTAATAAATGATGTGTTAAAAAATCATCCGGAGATAAAAAAAAGAACTGCATTTGTAAAATACGAACATTCAAATGAAATAAGTGAAGAATTTTCTAAAAAAGCTGATTGCAGAATGATTTGGGGTGGCGATAAAACAATTAAATTGTTTAAAACTTTTGAAACAAAGCCCAGATGTATTGATATTACGTTTCCTGATAGGTATTCAATTTGTATCATTGACGCAAAAAAAATTAATGAAGCTTCAAAAGATGAAATGAAAACGCTAGCAGAAAAATTTTATGTTGATACTTATTTAATGGATCAGAATGCTTGTTCTTCTCCACAATTAATTTATTGGATAAACGACAATAAAGAAGCTCGTGATAAATTTTGGAATTATATATATGATTATGCACAAAAAAAATATCCTCTGCAAGATGCTGTTTGTGTAGATAAATATACAAAATTGTGTGAAGATGCAATTATGTTTGACAATGTTGGAACAACTTCATGTCGCTCGAATTTATTGTATAGAAGTGAATTAAATTCACTAGAAAATGTTGAAAATATTCGAGGCAAAGGTGGCTATTTTTATGAATTTGCCTTAGATAATTATGGAGAACTATTTAAAGTTATAACTGATAAATATCAAACTATTACATATTTTGGAATTGATGCCAAAGAGTTGCGAGATAATATAATTAACCATAATTTAAGAGGAATTGATAGAATAGTTCCAATTGGTAAAGCAATGGACATCAACTCTAACTGGGACGGTCACGACTTAATAAAAGAATTATCAAGAGAGGTTAATTTATGTTAAAAGATAAATTGAAACAAAGTAGAAGAAATTACAATAAAAAAATTGCAATTATTGGTACTGGTTATGTAGGTGCAGGCATAGCTTATTCATTAATGCTAAAAGATATCGCCAGAGAAATCGTTTTAATTGATTCTAAAAAAGAAGTCTCTAATGCAGAAATGCTTGATATTCGACATGGTATTCCCAATATGGGAAGTTCTAAAATCTATTGTGGCGAATATAAAAACATTGAAGACTGCGATTTAATCATCATTACAGCAGGAAGAAACAGAAAAGCAAATGAAACCAGACTAGATTTAGCAAATGATAATATTAAAATTTCTGCCGAAATAGTCAAAGAAATAAAAAAACATTATAATCAAGGGGTAATTTTAGTTGTAGCTAACCCGGTAGATATTTTAACTCATTATTACACCAAAAATCTCAATTTACCCAAAGGAAGAATTTTTGGAACAGGCTGTATTTTAGACAGTTCTAGATTGATAAATATCATCTCTGACTATATTGAATTATCGCCAGAATTCATTTCTGCAACTGTTGTTGGAGAGCATGGAAATTCTCAAACTCCGCTTTGGGACGAAGTAAAAATTTCAAATATTCCTATTGAAGAATTTTGCAAAATAGAAAATTTAGAATTTAATGAAGAAATCAAACAAAAAATGGCACAAAAAGTTCTAAATATGGGGACCGAAATTATTAAAGGGAAAGGGAAAACATATTATGGAATTGCTACTTGCGTTTGCCATATAGCTGATGCAATACTAAATCGCCGAAATATTACAGCCAGTGTTTCAAGTAATATGGCTGGAAATGTTTTAAATAAAGATATTTCAATAAGTTTACCAAGTCTTATTAATTATAATGGGGTTAAATTAATTTTACCTTCTGAATTATCAGAAACTGAAAAAAATCTACTAAATAACTCTGCTTTACAGATTGAAAAAACCTTAAACGCAATTACAAATATGTAGCTCTTCTCTCCAAGAAAAGCTGATGAGATTAATCAAGAAGGGAACAATATACTATTTTAAAGGTAAATTTGTTAAAGGAAATCAAAATAATTTCTTTTTGAATTGTAAATCTTTCTTTACTTTTATAGCAAAAATTTTTTTAGGAGATTTTATCCATCAAAAGGAGATTTTATGAAAATCAATTCAATATCTGCGTTTAATTACACCTCAAAAGCATTACCGACAAAACCAAAAGAGAATTATAACAAAAACAATTCTCTTGCCAATGTCTCGGAACCTAGATATTTTAGAATTCCGAACAGTGTTTTATTCACTGGGGAAGCTAATACAAGACAAAGGATTATTGATGTTGATTTTTATTCTTATAGAAATTTACGTTTAGGACAAAGGCAAATTCTAAGAAAACAATATAATAATTTTGAAAACCTGGTTAATGTAGAAGAACTTGCGGCTCCTAAAAACCCTAAACTTCCGCTTAAAAGCGATGTCGCAATGAAACATTATATTGATGTTTGTAAAAAAAAAATATACCGAGTTTAAAAATGACCCAATCCTATGTTTAGGAAGAAGCCCTAAATGGTTTTTAAGCGGTGCATACTGGATGCGAGATGGACTATATAAAAAACCACCTTATAAAGGTGTTGCATTTTCAAACCGTTGGTATGAATTCGATTATGAGTATCGTGACGGCAGTTTGATAAGAAAAGATAAATGGGCTCCTACACCAGAGCAAAAGAAAGCATATAAAATATACTTAAAACGTATTCAGGCCGATCCAGAAAGCATTATTAAAGAATGTAGAAAAACTGGCAGAAAATATGTTATTACAGATTATATTAGCACCGGAAAAGGTGTTACTTCCTTCTTAGATATAATGTCCGAATTCGCTGAAGATGAAGACTTATTAGATGAATTTGCACATTCAATTCGTATTTTTGGAATTGGTTGTGAGGCATATCGAGAAAGAATGTTTTATGATGACGACGACATTCCGGCACCAAGAGTTCAAATGCCTGCAAGACTAAAACCTTACGACAATATTATTGAACAAGAATATTATGATATGCCATTAGATGTGTTTAATGATATGTTGATTAATACAAATACAAATGAGTGTAGATCTACATACTACCCTCCTTACACATGGACTTTGTATTCTCCAAACAAATTCAGAACAGGTATGCTTAAAGAAAGCAAAGTAAAAGAACTAAGAGAAGGCAGACCTAAAAAATTAACCATAAATTACACTCTGGCAATGCGAGATTTCAGAAATTTACTTAATTTCAGAATATTAGACTACATGGACAGAAATGATTTGTTAAAAGACTCTCTTGAAGCTAGACAACAAGACTAATTGCTTTGTATGCAAAATATTAAGTTTTTGTTTACATGTTGTATTTTAACGACCAGTTTGGTTTGAACGGATAGAAGTATTATTTGGAAAAGTTAGCAATATATCGGCATTTGAGGGGTAGGAAATAATCAATCTATCCGTACACCAAAACGGTCAAATTAAACATTTTTAGGTTGAACGGTTAGAATGATTATTTAGAAAAGTTGGGGATTCTACTAGATTATTATTGCATTTTAGCCCTGTGTGGGAGTTGTACGGATAAAATGATTATGTCGGCAAAGTCCATTTTGAGAATTTTAGTTTTTTGAAAATTTTTTTAATTGATACGAAACAGACACAATGCTCGGAAGTGGTGTTCCAATTTATCATCTTCGGAGCTAATGTGTTCCTTGATGAAAGATAGTTATATAAATATAAAAGAAATAGCAGAGGCAAAAGGTTTAAAAAGCACTCGTTCTTTACGATTAGAGATTAATAAACCTGAAAGCAAATATATCTCTCGTGATGTTAAAGTCAATGGTGGAACTTCTTATGAAATCCTGTTTTCTAGTTTAGAACCAGAACTTCAACAAAAACTTAGAGAAGCTGAAAACAAATCAACAGAACTTGTTCCTTTGAATTACAAATCTGAAATACTTGTAACAGATAAAGCCAAACTTCCTCGAAATCATAGAATGAATATTGTAAAAGCCGCTCTTGAAAAACGAAAAAATTACAAAACAATAAAAGAGTCGGATTCAGATTTTTTAGACTTATACAACACGGGACTGTTTTTACCTAAAGCATATAATTTTTTTGGCTCAATTTCAATCGGAACACTTCGCAGATGGATTCAAGCCTACAGAAAACATGAAAATGCGGATTGTCTTATTCCAAAATATAAATCTACTAGACAGGGTGAGTATAATACAATTTTGGATAGTGAAATGAAAAATATTTTGCTAACCAAAGTCTTAGTTTAGCAATTTCTACTGCACCTGATTCTATATCTACACCATAGATAGAATTTTGGGTTGCTTGTCGTTTATATTCATAAGTTGTTCTTTTCTTTGCTTCAGGCAAAAATCCTGATTCAACAAGAGCAATTCTTGCTCTTACAATTTCATTCAACATTCCAACGGGAAATGCACCTGAACCTATCGCAGGGTCGCAGATTTTAATATCTTCCAATGCCTTATCTATCGCTTTTGCATTATTCTTTATAGAATCTGAAAAAATATGTTTATATTTAGAATTTTCATTTTCTTTATCAGTTGCGATATTTTCAAGTTGAGAAATTTTATCAGAATGATGTATAAAATCTTCTATATCTTGTTTTGTAAGGTTTGTAGAATCTGAAATATTATTGTTATCTTCATTAACACCAAGTTCTGTACACAAGTAGTTAATCAAACTTTCTTGGCACATATAATGTACGATTTCACGAGGGGTATAAAAAGCACCTTTTGATTTTCTATTTTGAACTTCAAGTAAGTTTTCAAAAACCTTACCCAACATCTCTGGGTCAACAGCAACTTCTTTTTCAAGTGGTTCATCTTCTTTTACAGTAAAGTTATATCTATCAAATACGTCTAAAATACCTGTTCCGGTATCGCCACTTTTAGTTTTCTTATTATTTGAAAAAATAGTGTTATCAAAAACAATGTCTGTATTAACCCAATCGTAATCGTGGTATCGTTCAAACAAGCCACCGTTTAAGAATGGAATTTTGCAATCTAATTCACCAAAACAATTATCATCTCTTCAATCTTTAAAAGAAGAATTGTTAGTTAATTATGATATTTCATCAATTATGCCAGGTTTTAACTATGACACAGGACAACTATTTAGAGAAGATGGGTATATAACACTAACAACTCCGTGGAAAGCAAAAGGCAATGAAGCCAATATTGTATTCGTTTTAAATGCCCAATTCGCTTATACCGATACCTCATATCGCAATAGGAATGCTCTTTTTGTTGCAATAACTCGTTCTAGAGGATGGTGTTATATTTCAGGGACCGGTCTTGCTATACAAAAATTAGCAGATGAAGCTGGACATATAATAAGTAATAAAATGAAATTTGATTTTATATATCCAGATTCAAATATTTTGGAAAGAAATCGTCGAAAAATTCAGCAACCAAATCACCAAAAAGAAGAAGAAATAAACGACTTCTTCATTGAAAATGAAGAACTGGTTATTGATAAATTAAAAAATGATCCTGATTTATGGGAAAAATTAAAACAAAGATTGGAAAATTGAATATAGATGATTTGTTTTTCTGAGATTTATTGTGAAATACAGTCAATATATAATGATTGTAAAAAATATAAAATTTTTAGTGATTGTAGGTTAACAGAATATTTAACATCCAAATTATCTGTTATAAGTTGGCATAATTATAAAAGTGGTATTTCTAAAAGAAATTATTTACAAATTTTTAGAGATTTGGTTTCAACTCGTCAATATACTTACCAATTTAGTGACAGTTCAATGATACAATATTATTATGAATTTAATAATAATATTGTACAAAAGGCAAAACTTGCATATTTCCCAATTCCAAGTATTTGTAATGAAACCTGCCAGCAGGATTTGTTAGATTATATTGAAAATTATGAATACGATGAATCTGAAGCTTATGAATTGTTAGAACAAAACTCATTACTGACAAATACTTCTCATATTAGAATTGATTATGATAAAAATGTAACATAAGAAAAATTGTCTTAAAATAGAACCTTTTACTAGCGATAGTTTGTTTATAACGTTTTTATTGAATTAATTGTAAGTTTATAATTAATTATAAACTTACAATTTTTAAAATTTTATACAATTATACTCAAAATAATCAAACTATGTGTTACAAATAATCATTTCATATGTTCTTTTATAAAGAACTTACAAGAAGTTAAAAGTTGCAAGTCGGAAAGTTTTGATTTTTGCATAAAAAAAGCCGAATTTTATCCCGGCTAAAAATACGTTTTGTCCTAAAAGAAAGTTTAAAGTTTTCCGATAAAATCAAACAACGCATAAACCCTATTCTTAGCATTAAATGTAACAAATTATAACAAAACCTACAAAATTCTATTTAAACTCCGATAATTTTATGTTACCTTGAAACGCAAGATAGTGGGATTAATGAGTTATAAGGAGGGGTTATGAAAGTACTTGTCACAGGTGCTAACGGTTATATTGGAAGAAATGTTGTTCAATTATTAGCAAGTATTCCAAATATTGAAGTTATTGCATCTGATATTAGTAATTCAAATCTCCCAAAATCTATTAATTTTATTAATTTGGATATTTTAAAAGAAGCTAACAATCCAAACTTATTTGAAATACTATGTTCTCCTGATAAAATAATTCATCTTGCTTGGAAAGATGGGTTTAATCATTTTGCAGAAAGCCATATTCAAGAACTTAGCTATCATTTTAATTTTCTTAAAAATATGATTAATTCTGGTGTTAAATCTATTTCTGTTATGGGAACGGCTCACGAAATTGGTTATTACGAAGGAGAAGTTAATGACGAAACTCCTTGCAACCCGCTTTCTTACTACGGAATGGCGAAAAATATGCTTAGGCAATTATTATTTACATATACTAAAGATAAAAATATTAGTCTAAAATGGTTGCGAGCATTTTATATCACCGGAGATGATAAATTTAACAACTCGGTATTAACTAAAATTCTTGAAGCTGCTCAAAAAGGAGAAAAGGTATTTCCGTTTACAGATGGCACAAATCAGTTTGATTTTATAGAGTTAAACGAATTATCTAAAATGGTAGTCCAAGCAAGTATTCAAGATAAAGTTAGTGGAATAATAAATTTATGTTCCGGAGAACCGAAACCAATAAAAGATGTTGTTGAAAGTTTTATTGCAGATAACGGATTAGATATAAAGTTAGACTATGGCGCATTTCCTTCCAGACGATATGATTCGCCTGTTATTTTTGGAAATACAGAAAAGATTAAATTGATTATGAGTACTGGTGCAATAATTGAATAAATTATGAATGGAAGTGTTAAGTAAAAATATTTCTCTCTGTCGAAAATATTAAGAACGTAAATCTTTTTTTGTGCAAATTCCTAATTTATGCTAACATTAATATATATGGACTTGTTGGAAAAAATTAAAAATTTAAGTAAGAAACAGAAAGCTTATGTTGGTGCATTTTGTGCAATTGTAGCTCTTTTAGCGTGGGCTTTTATTTCTGCCGGAGTTATCACGCACAACTTTAACAGAAGCCAGCTTCAAACTGATCAGGATAGGCAGGAAGCTTCTATTGACGGCATTATTCTTACTGAAACTAAAAATGAAAAGAAATATTGGGAAATTTATGGTGAAACCGGTAATTATGATAGTAAAAACGGGGTTGCCATGCTTGATAATGTTATAGGTAATTTCTATGATGATGAAAATCAGGTTTCTATGAGTTTTGAGTCATCTAAAGGTACTTATAATGAAAAAAAAGAGCAAATTATTCTTTACGAAGATACATTTATTGTTCTAAAAGATTTAACTACATTAAGGGCTAACAGGCTTATTTGGTCTGGAAAAGATATTCCGACTATCGCAGAAGGGAATGTTCGTATTACAAGAAAAAATGAATTATTATCAACCGCAGAGAAAGTTGAGATTAGCCCTGATTACGAAACTTTTAAAATTATTGGAAATGCTGTATCAAAAGTTTACAGTGATAAGGAGATTAAGTGAAAAAATTAATTTTAACTTTAATGATATTGTTAGTTGCAGTTGGAATTGTAGTTCAAGCCTCTGATTTGATTATTGAATCAAAAACACAAAGCTATAGCGAGCAAGAAAATAAATTGAAATTTAATGGAAATGTGAAGGTTTCTGTTGATGATTTGAAAGTTGTTGGAGATAGAGCGGATGTTACAATGAATGAAGATCAAAAGCTTGATACTGCGACTTTTTACGACAAACCTTATGCTTATGAGGTTAAAAAGAATAAAAAAAGAGAAGTAAAAGCGAATATTTTGAAAATGTCATTAATTACAAAAGTTGTAAAGGCTCAAGGTGATACCCAATCTATTGTTTTTGATGGCAAAACTCCTGTTGTTGTCATTAACGCAAACGAACAAGAATATGATACAAAAACAGGGATTATGACTGCAACGGGTACTGTTACAATTAAATATAAGGATTTGGATACATTTTCAGATAAGGCAAAAGTTAGAACCGACAAAAATGGCGATTTAAAAGATATTGAATTAATTGGAAATGCAAGAATTAAACAAGAAAGCAATGATTCTTATGCGGATAGATTTTATTATAGTGCTGGTACTAAAGTATTAACTGCGACCGGAAACACTACGTCAAAGGCGATTATGGATGACGGTGCAACTTTGGTTTTGAAGGCTAATCGTCAAGAATATGCGCAAGATAGAAATATTTTCAACGCATCAGGAAATGTCCGTGTTTGGTATCAAGATTACCATGCGGTAGGGCCGAAACTAACTCTTTATCCGAACAAAGAGGGTAAACCAAATGAGGCATATTTTACAGGGCGTTCTAGTATTACTCAAGGTGTAAGGACTATTTATGCGGATAAAATTAAGATGACGATGAAACCAAAAGATTTTCATGCTGATGGAAATACAAGAACTGTTATAAAAAATATCGGTTCAGGCGACAATGGAAATAGTGATGGTGGAATAGGATTAGGTTTGTAAGATGAGTGAAAAAGAAAAAGTTAATAAGGCTATAAAACTATATAATGACGGGAAATATCAAGAGGCAATTGATGCTTTTAGTTCTGTATTAGAAGTTTGTCAGGATAATGCTGAGTTGTATAATAATATTGCTCTTTGTTATGCCAATTTAGGTGAATATGAAAAAGCCGAAAAGTATTATTTGAAAGCACAAGAGTTAAACCCGAAATTGGTACAAGTTTATATAAACCTTGCGGATATTTATTATAGAAGAAAAGATATGGCAAGTGGAATAGGGCTGGTTACGACTGGTTTGGTAGAATTACCAGATAATCTTGTTTTACGTCATTATCTTGCAAGATTTTATATGGAAGATGCAAAGTTGGACTTAGCTATTGACGAATTGGAAAATATTCTTGAAAAACAACCTGATAATTTTGATGTTTACTATGATTTAGGTAGAGTGCATTTTGAATTAGGAAATTATGCTAGTGCAATTGAAAACTTTGAAAATGTATTAGAATATAAGAGTGAAAACTCTTGGATTTATTACTATCTTGGGGAAGCTTATGAGGCTAATGATGAGATAGATAAGGCTCTTTCAAACTTTCTTAAAGCTATTGCAAGAAATGATTCATTTTCTCCTGCGTATAAAAAAGCAGGCATTTTGTTCTTTGCAAGAGGAGATTATGAAGATGCAATTGAATATTTTGAAGACTATATGAATTTAGATATTGCACAAGAAGAAAAAGCTAAAATTAAAGAATTGGTAGAAAGAATAAAGAAAAAACAAAATGCGTAAATATTGGGTTGCTTTATCATCAATAGAAGAAATTGGCAGTTCTTTTATTCAAAGACTGTACCATTATTTTGGCGATATTGAGAGCGCTTTTAATGCAACTGATTTATCTCAAATTGAGGGCTTGAATATTAAAAAAGCTGAAAAGTATTTGCGATTACGGGATAAATTAGATGTGGATAAAATTGTTGCTGAGGTTGAGAATAGAGGGATAAATTACCTAACATTTGATGATGAAAAATATCCGAGAATGCTTAAAAATATTGATGATCCTCCATCTGTTATTTATTATAAAGGAGATTTGTTTGGTTGCAATTTAGATAAGACTTTGGCGGTTGTAGGTTCAAGAAGAGCAACTGGATATGCTAGAGAGGCTTTAACTCAAATTATTTCAGAATTAAATGGTACTGATATTTGTATAGTTTCTGGGTTAGCATCTGGAATTGATACAACTGCACATGTTTCGGCTTTGGATAATAATTTAAAAACTGTTGGTGTTATTGCAAGTGGTTTTGATTATACTTATCCTGCGGCTAATAAAGAGTTGTATAAGAGAATTGAAAACGGTTGTGGGGCGGTTTTGTCAGAATATTATCCGACTTTTGAACCGTTAAAATTTAGATTTCCGCAAAGAAATCGGATTGTTTCAGGTTTGTCTTATGGAACTTTGGTTGCTGAGGCATCGTTAAAAAGCGGTGCATTGATTACAGCCAATTTAACACTTGAACAAGGCAGAGAATTAATGTGTATTCCTGGATTGATTACCAATCCAAATACTCAAGGAATTTATAAGTTATTGAAAAATGGTGCAACTTTAGTTACTTGTGCAGATGATATTTTAGAAGCATTGGGGTGGGAAATTAAGGTTGAGCAAAAGAGTTTGTTTAGTCTTCCTGATTTGAGCGAGGATGAAAAAGTTATTTATGATACATTAGAGATTGAGGAAAAATCTGTCGATGAGTTGCAAGCTTTTACAAAGTTAAGTATTGGTAATTTGCTTATGTACTTGACAACAATGGAGCTTAAAGGGATAATTAAACAAGTCGACGGGGATAGATATAAGAGAGTTAATCCTGTTAATCGCAGTTAAAAGCGATAAGAGGATAGGTGGTATAAAAAATGGCAAAAACGGCTGAAAAAAAAGAAAAATCATTGGTAATAGTTGAGTCTCCTGCTAAATCTAAGACTATTAGAAAGATATTGGGTGACGGATATCAGATTGAGGCAAGTTACGGACATGTTAGGAATTTGCCAACGAAAGATCCGTCAACGCAGAATTTGGGATTTGATGTGGAAAACCATTTTACACCTAAGTTTGAGGTAATTCCCGGAAAACAAAATGTTGTAAAAAAATTAAATGATATGGCAAAAAAAGTTGATCGTGTTTACCTCGCATCCGACCCCGATCGTGAGGGAGAAGCTATTGCATGGCATGTTCGCCAGATTTTAAAAGTGCCAGATGAAAAGATTTCTAGGATTGTGTTTAACGAAATTACGCCAAAAGCTGTAAAACATTCTGTTGAAAATCCAAGAAGTATTGATATGGATATGGTTAAAGCTCAACAAACTCGTCAAATTTTAGATAAATTGGTGGGTTACAAGCTTAGTCCGGTTCTGTGGAAACAAATCGGAAATAGAAATTTGTCAGCAGGTCGTGTTCAGTCTGTTGCATTGAGAATGATTTGTGAAAGAGAAGATGAAATAGAGGCTTTTATTCCGCAAGAATATTGGTCAATTCATACTGTGCTTGATAAAGATGGAAAAATTTTTGATGCTGAACTTTCAAAAATTAAAGGAAAAGCAATAGAAAAAAGTATCAAGAATAAGGATGAAGCACAAAAAATTGTTGATTTTTTATCAAATTATCCTGATGAATTTGATGTAAGTAAGGTTACTAAAAAGTCGACAAAACGTAAGCCTACAGCTCCTTTTATCACATCAACTATGCAGCGTGCAGCAAGTTCTAAACTAGGGTTTGGGGTGCAAAAAACAATGCAAGTTGCGCAAAAACTTTATGAAGGTATGGAAATTGATGGTACTCCGGTTGGTTTGATTACATATATGAGAACCGACAGTGTCAGAGTTTCTGATGATGCGCAGGCTATGGCAAAGGATTATATTTTGAATAATTATGGTGAAAAATATTATCCAGCCAAACCGAATGTTTATGTAAAAGGTAAGCAAAACGTGCAAGATGCGCACGAAGCTATTAGACCGTCTTATCCTGAAAGAACTCCTGATAGTATAAAAAAATATCTTGATAATGATCAGTATAAATTGTATAAACTTATTTGGGAAAAATTTATGTCATCTCAAATGACATCTGCAGAAGTTGCGAATAAAACAATTGAAATTTCGGCAGGCGATTATACCCTAAAAGCCGGAACGAGTAAGGTTACTTTTGACGGTTTCTTGAAAGTTTATAATGATGCAGATGAAGAAGAACAAAAAGATGAGGCAAAAATCCCAGATTTAGAACAAGGTGACAAGGTCAAATGCCAAAAAGTTGAACCAAAACAACACTTCACTCAACCTCCTCCTAGATATAATGAAGCGTCGTTGGTTAAGGCTTTGGAAGAACACGGAATTGGTCGTCCGTCTACTTATGCAACTATTATTACGGTAATTCAAACTCGTAAGTATGTTGAAAAAAAAGATAAGGCACTTCGTCCGACACTTTTGGGTAGAACTGTTTCAAAACAGTTGTGTGCGCAATTCGCTGATATTATGGATTACAAATTTACGGCAGGCATGGAAACAAAACTTGATGAAATTGCAGAGAAAAAAGCCGTTTGGGACAATGTTTTACAAGAGTTTTACACTCCTTTTATAGAAGAAGTTAATAAAGCTCTTCAAACAGGCGAGAGAGTGAGGATTGAAAGTAAAATTAAATGTCCAAATTGCGGGAAACCAATGGTTTTGAGAACAAGCAAGTTCGGAACTCAATTTTTGGGCTGTTCAGGTTATCCTGATTGTAAAACAATGATGTCTTTGAATGCGTTGTCAGAAGAAAATTCTGAAAATGAACAGTCAAATGAACAGCAAGTTTGTGAAGAAAAATGTGAAAAATGCGGTTCTGATATGATTTTCAAAACAGGACCGTATGGCAGGTATATGGAGTGTACAAATGCTGAATGCAAACACAGAAAACCATATAGAAAGTCTACAGGGGTAAAATGCCCAAAATGTGGCGAGGGTATGATTGTCGAGAGAAAATCAAAGCGTGGAACAGTTTTCTATGGTTGTGATAAGTATCCGAGCTGTGATTTTACATTATGGAACGAACCTACTGGGGAAAAATGCCCAGAGTGTGGTTCTTTGTTAGTTAAAAAAGTCTTGAGAAAAGGAACAGTGATTTCTTGCTCAAGTATGAAATGTAACTACAAACGAGATGCAGATGAACAACCGGCAGAAAATACAGAGCAATAAGTCGATGAGGTAATTGTGATTGTAGGTTGGGCTTTCTGGTCCAACGTCAAAATTATTAAAAGGAATTTATAAAAATGAATCCGGAATTGTATGAACGTTATTTAGCCAAAAAAGCTAAAAAATTAGGAATATCAGTAGAAGAATTAAAGGCGCAGGGAACATCTTCTCCTGTAAAGGAAACTGCTACAAATACAACTGAACCGACTCCTACTGTTCAAACAATGTCGACTTCTGCCCCGTCACAAACTACAATTTCTCAATCAACGGTTCAAACTTCATCTCAATATACTCAACAATATTCGCAACCTAAAAGTAATGCACCGACTTATTCTCAACCTGTTCAGCCGACTTATGGTCAACCGGAAGTAAAACAAGCTCCTCCGCAATATGTTCAGCAAACTATTCAACAACAGTTGGAACAACAAAATGAGCCAATTTCGTCTGTATTTTCTCAACAACCTGAACCACCAAAATATCAACCATATTCTGGTATGCAACAAGAAACAGTTAAAACGGAAGTCCCTTCATATATTTTTGGTCCTTCAAAAATGACAGAGCCTCCAAAATATAGTAATAATCCTATTATTCAGCCGAAAACGCCAGATAATCCTGTTATTAATGATAATCGAGAAAATAAGTTTGGATTGATAGGTTATCCTTTAGGACATTCTTTGTCGAAGGTTATTCATGAAGCAGGTTTTAAGAGCTTGGGAATTAAAGCAACTTATGATATTTTGGAAACTCCGCCGGATACTTTGGTTGACAGGGTAAAGTTTTTAAAAGGCAGTGGGTATAAAGGTTTTAATGTAACAATTCCGTTGAAATTACCGATTTCGTTGTTTGTTAATGAGGTTGATAAATATGCTGATTTGGCAAGGGCGGTCAATACAATTTATATTGAGAAGGATAAATCTTTAAAGGCGTTTAATACTGATGTTATCGGTTTTAAAAGAGCTATTCCGAATGATATTGATTTAAGAGGTAAAAAGGTTGCGCTATTAGGAACAGGTGGAGCAGCTCATGCTGCGTGTGTTGCTTTGACAGAATGTAGGGTTAAAGAGATTGCTTTTTTTACAAGAAACATTCCTAATTCTATTGATTTGATGAATTATGTCAGACGAAAATTCCCGTCAATAGATTTTAATGTTTATCAAATTGAAAATATCAGGGATTTGAGTGAGTTTGCAATGTTGGTAAACACGACCCCTATTGGAATGTTAGGGAAAGCAGGAGATATGATGCCAGTGGACATGCGTGCGTTGGAGAGTTTGAGGCACGATGCGATTGTTTATGATGTTATTTACAACCCGAAAAAAACGATTTTAATAAAAGAAGCGGACAAATTAAGATTAAGAACTATAACAGGTTTGGATATGTTGATTTATCAGGCTGTTGCAGCGCAAGAAATATGGTTTGGTCAAACTCCTGATTTCAAAGATATGAAAATTGCAGCATTGGAAGCGCTTTAAGGTTGAAAATTTTTGAAAAATATGTTAAAATATAAAGTCCTCCCTTGAGGGAGGATTTAGGTGGGTGCTATCCCGTAGGGAAATATCATAAGCTTTCACCCATCTGCCTTTCAGGCATCTTCCCTATGACAAATAGGGAAGAATTGGGGTAACCACTTGAAAAACAACAAAAAATTTGTTAAAATGGATATGTTAATAGTAAAAACAGAGAGGAATTTTTATGGAAAAGAGATTTTTTAGTTGCATCGGGGGGGGGGCAATAGCCGATTAGCCTCTCATATCAAGGGATTTAGCCTATTTTTAGAACGCTTAGATGCAAAGCTACATAGAGGCAAAGTCTGTTACGGAGATAAAAATTGTCATACTGAGGACAACAGTCCGAAGTATCGCATGGTTAGTAAAATTTATCAGTGTCTTACCAATGTTGATAAAAGATTGCGCAACAAGTGCGCAATGACATGGAATAGTGATATGAAAGAAAATAACTTTACTGATAAGGTCTTTTCACGTTTCACTTCTCACTTGTCACTTAAATCTGCCGCTTTCACACTCGCAGAGGTTCTTGTCACTCTCGGCATTATCGGTGTCGTTTCAGCAATGACTGTTCCTACATTAATGCAGAATTATCAAAGACAGAGTTATGTAACTCAATTACATAAGACTTATAACGAATTTACTCAAGCTTTTTTGCAATATAAAAACGATAGAAATGCTCTTTGGTTGACAGAGGCTGGTCATACAAGACATCAGGATATGATGCCGTTTATGAAACAGTATTTTAAAGTTGTACAAGAATGTGGAACTACTTCTACTCCTTGTTTTGCATCTTCTTATAAAAATCAAAACGGCGGAACTTATGTTGTTGACACTTTGAATAGAGGTGGAACATATTATGGAGTGTTAGCAAGTGGAGTAAGTTTTGGAATTATGTACGATGCTCTTGATACAGGTACAATTTATACAGATGATTTTTCTTATAGAATTGTAGTCGATATAAATGGTAAAAAAGGTCCAAATATTTATGGTCGAGATTTGTTTGTTATGTATGTTTTCCCTGACGGGGTAATAGATGTTTATCAGGCAAATCCGGCTTGTAGAGAAAATAATTCGTGTCTGTCAGGCAAAACAAATGTTACAGATTGGCGAGAAAGTGTTGCAGCCAATTGTGCTTCCGCAACTGGAGAGGTTTGGCATGATGGCTGCTTTGCTCGAATATTAAATGACAACTGGCAAATGAATTATTAATCAAATAAAAAGGCTCTTAATAAAAGAGCCTTTTTTAATATTAATATTTTTTGTTTAAATCATTGTAATGCCCGAAACCTAGTACATCTTTTACAAATTTTATACCGGCGAAAGCCCCAAGTCCGATTGCGCTACCTTTGCCAACAATTCCTTTCCCAAATAATGCGCCTAAGCCTAAACCTAAAGGAACTACACTGTCAATAAGCATTGTTCCAAAGCCCTTGAAGTACCCAAGTGCAGAGTTTACAAAATGTCGGAAGTTACTTTCTACTTCAAAATTAAATACACCTTTTTTTAAGTTAGATGCTGTAATGCTAGGGCTTGTGAGATATTGAGTGTTGCTATAAGCATCCATACAAGCATCTGCATCTTTACTTTTTGAATAAACATCTGACTGAAGTTTACCTAAAACATGTGCATCATAACCAATTACGCCCAAAGCAGCTACGCCTGCACCTTTGATTACGTATTTTGAAAAATTGTTTTTTACTGATGATAATGCTGTGCTAATACTCATATTTCACCTATTTTGTTTGAGTTTTTTCTGTTTTTTCTTCTTT
>ERZ1034920.172-NODE-172-length-53497-cov-49.614947_pt1 | contig 53497 bp, 30 predicted proteins | sample MGYA00520688_ERZ1034920 | MGnify/ENA primary metagenome ERZ1034920 (study PRJEB33766, sample SAMN09781785) | gut metagenome | biome: gut microbiome | host: Homo sapiens | place: Madagascar | study: EMG produced TPA metagenomics assembly of the PRJNA485056 data... | reverse complement strand
ATACCGCTTCCTTCCTGACTGCAATCGGAATGAGATATTATCACGTTCCAATTGCACACGTCGAAAGCGAGGCTATCATTATCGGGGCAAAGAGGGACGGATGTCCTTCATCGTCCAATAATATAAGCTGTTCCTTTTGAATGTAGAGGTTAATGCCACAGTCAATGAGTTGCAGACAATGTGCCGTTAAATTTGATTTTGGTTTTGCAGCAAGAGTCAGAATATGGAAAGATACAGGAGAACCATTGGATGTAATATTCGGTAATGGTATGGGAAGAAATTTTCTCTTTAAAACCTTTGTAGAGCAAACCAATCACTCACCAAATGACTATGAGAAAGTGGCTTCTGACTCTATTGTTAAAGTACCATTGCAAACTATACATGAACCAGAGGTTATTTGGAACGCCAATAGTGACAAACAAGATGAACGGCTACGATAATAAGCCTGTATTGATGAAATAACACAAGGAATCAAATAATATTTTTTAAGATAATAGTTTGCTCTAATCCAATATAAATCTGTATCTTTGCAACCAGATAAGCGTTCTGTAACACAAGAAACGGAAGAGGCTGAGAAACAATGCATTGCATTTGTTTCCAGAATATTACAAAAAAGGGCTAAAAGGAGCGGTACAACTTCATCGCTAACAAGCTGAGAATAAGCATATTACATTTGTTGCTCATTTTCTCTGCACTTGTAAAAAGGGTAGTTGTACCGTTTAAAAGATAAAAGCTTAACTATCAGCAACATCCACATGTTGCATCGGAAAGTAACTCCAGTTACCAACAAGTACAAAATCTCACATTCTATAGTTAAGGTGCTCAAAATGAGCACCTTTCTTTTTACCGGTCATTCTCGTTGTTTATCGAAGATAACCATGCGTAGTAATTAAAATTGTTGTGTTTACATTGGCAATATCCATGACATTGGGAAAGTAAAAATTAAAAATGCAACCATTTATGCGATTTTTTGCCATCAAAATTTGCCCATTTTCTACATTTTTAATAAATTTGCACAGAAAGTAATAAAAAAAATAGGAATATGACAGCATTCTCATCAGGACAAAGAATCTGTGTCAGAGGCGAAGAATTCCGAATCACTCGTGTTGAAAGAAACTACGATGGCAAGGAAATTCTATATGCTGATGGCCTCAGCGAACTTGTCGCAAACAAACACTATATCTTCGACACCAAAATCGAAGAAGAAAATAACAACAAAATCATGATTGTCTCTGCCACCAACACCCAATTGGTTGCAGATGACAGTCCGCAATGCCGTGCTACCCGACTGCTGATAGAATCAACCATCCGAGGCAACGACTATTATTCCAAGAAGATTTGCGTTGCTCAAAAAGGTGCCTTCAATGTAGCCGACTATCAGATGGAACCTACATTGAAAGCGCTTGAACTGCCACGCCCTCGCCTACTCATTGCAGATGGCGTAGGTCTGGGAAAGACCATTGAGGTGGGAATCTTCCTCAGCGAAATGATACGCCGAGGAAGAGGCCGCCGTATCCTTGTATGTGCTTTGAAAAGTATTCTTGCTCAATTCCAGGAAGAACTGTGGAATCGCTTTGCCATCCCACTGATGCGTCTTGACAGTACCGGCGTGGATCATATCCGCATGAATATTCCGATGAACAAGAATCCTTTCGACTACTATGACAAGACCATTATCTCTATCGATACGTTGAAGAATAACGGTAAGTTCCGTGCCTGGCTGGAAAAGACCCGCTGGGACATCATCGTCATTGATGAATGCCATACGGTAGCCAATGAAGGAAGTCTTCGTGGTCAATTGGCTCAGTTCCTTGCCAACCATTGCGACAGTCTGATCCTTACATCAGCCACACCTCATAATGGTTCGGCAGAATCATTTGCCAATCTGATGCGTATGCTTGAACCTACTTCCATCCCACGTGATGGAGAATATACCAAGGAAGATGTGGAGAAGTATTACGTGCGTCGCTTTAAAAACGATATAGAAGACGAGAACATCCGACAGAACTTCCAGGAACGAAAGGTGATTTCTGTTGATGTGGAACTGGCTTCTCAGGAAGAGGCGCTGCTTGCCCTGCAACAGAAGATTAAATTCCGCTCCCTGAAGGATGAGACCGATGAGGAGCATCGGGATCTCCTCTTTGCCTTCTCCCTGTTCAAGACCTTCCTTTCCAGTCCTGCGGCTGCTTTGAAGGCAGTCAACAACCGACTGGCAAAGGACCACAACAATACCGAGGAACTGGAGAATCTGAAAGGAATCCTGGAAGAGATGAACCAGCTGCAGATTGACTCCCGCTATGAAGCCTTCAGAAACAAGTTGAAGGAACTCAAGTGGAAAGGTACCAAGAAAGATGAGCGTATCGTGGTGTTCACCGAACGCATCGAAACCATGAACTATCTGGCTGCTCGCCTGAAAGAAGACTTCAAGATGAAAGATGACCAGATTGTACTCTTCAACGGCAGTCTGTCGGATACCGAACAGGAAGAACTGGTGGCTGACTTCGGCAAGGAAGACAGCAAGATACGTGTGTTCCTGTCTTCTGACTCCGGTTCACAAGGTGTCAATCTGCATTATTACTGCCACTTGATGTTCAACTACGATATTCCTTGGAGTCTGATTACCCTGGAACAGCGAAACGGACGCATCGACCGCTATGGTCAGAAAGAGACTCCATACATCTATTATCTGATAGCCAAGAGTACGAGCGACAGTGTTCGCAGCGACATGGCTATTCTCAAGAAACTGGTAGATAAGGAAGAGGAAGTACACAAGACCCTGGGCGATGCCCTCAGCGTCATGAACCTGTATAGCGCAGAGAAGGAAGCTGTAGCCGTAACCAAGGCCATCAAAACCCACGACACCCATTTTCTGGAAACCAACCAGGAAGGCGAAGAGCAAAAGACCCGCCGTCGCCGGGGCGGTTTCTTCTCTCTCGGCAAGAACACGACACCAGCCAAAGAGCACAAAGTGCTGTACGAGCCTCAACTTAGCCTCTATCACGACGATATGCAGTTCTACCGTGACCTCTTTGCCGAACTGGAAAGCAAGGGGCGCAACGAACATGGAGAGATACAGGTGGTAGATGCTGAAATTCCATACGTGGAGGCAATGGAAAGCAAAGACCTGAAAGAGGTGCTCTATGATATTCCTCGTGAAGCATTGCCTACCGATCGTGTCTTCCGTCTCTGCAACAACCGGAAGGTAGTCATGGATGCCATTGCAGATTCCCGAAAGGAAAACAATAACAACTGGGCAAAGTTCCAGCCTCTCTATGATCTGCACCCTATCATCCAGTATCAGCTCACCAAGTTGGCCGCATCCGTTCCTAAGGAACAGGCATTCGTGGTCAAGCATAAGATGTTTCCTCAGGATACAGCCCTCTTCCTGATGTATGGAAGTGTAGCCAATGGTTTGGGACAGACACTCGTGAGCAAGTTCTTCGTGGTACCGATGAATATCCAGAAGGGTACCCTCTGTGAGGCTCCTTACTCCCTGGATGATATGCTGAAAAAGTATCCCGATATGATGAATACCATCTATCAGGAGTCTGTGAGCGAGGAAGAACTGGCTCTACTCCAGGACTTGCTCTCTGATGCCCTCGAAAATGGTGAGACTCAATATATGTATAGCCGACAGAACGAGGAGAGCCACAAGATGAGCCAGCAACTCGAGATATACAGACAGAAACTTGCCCATTGGGCAAACCAGGCCAAGCAGCAGCTCAGTATCCAGTTTGGTGAGGATGTCGTCCAGTTCCGCCAGAAGGCATACAGCAAGGCAGAAGAAGAAATCGAAACCATCGTCAGCAAGCAAAGCCAGTTTAACAACGACTTGTTTACGCTCGACAACAACGAACCTTACATCAAGGTTCTAGCCGTATTCTTTAACAGATAAACTAAAACGTTATGGCAGAAAACGTAAAATATAAATTCATCCAGAATGTGGGAGACTATTTCCCTTCAGGATATTTCTCAGAGGACTTTATCGATAAGGTCCAGAAAGCATCAGGCTTGAACTCCGACCAGATGACGGAGCTGTGCAAGCCATACGTAAAACTTCGTGGCGAGTACGAGAAGTACAAGAACTACATCCTTAACACCCATCCGCGTGTCAAGGATGCCATCAAGCATACCCACGACTTCCACACCCAGCTGCTCAATATCCTGGGCTACGATACTACCTGCGCCTACCAGCAGTTCATCACCATCAACGAGGACGACCATTCCGTGGTTCCCGTGCGCCACATCCTTACCCGCAACGGCAAGACCACGATGCTCGTGATGGAGATGCAGCATCTCATCAAGACCGATGAGCAGGAACCAGCCGGATTGTTCGAGCAGCAGTATAATGTGGTGGAAGATGGACAGACCTCCTCTGTTATCATCCGCCACCAGCAGTACTATGCCGGTCAATGGAGCGAACTCTTTACATTGCCTAAAGACGAGGAGGCTCATATCTCTCCTGCCGTCATCAACAAGGCGATAGACGCCATCTTCCTTTTGCCGGAAGAGCACCGTCCTCATTTCATCCTGATGATGGCAGGCAACATGATGTTCCTGCTCGACTCCGACAAGTGGAACCGTGGAAGCTACCTGGAGTTCTCCATGGATGAACTCTTCTCGCAGGCAAGCATCTCTGCATTCCGCAAATACTACGCCCTCTTCCATCTGCTCATCTGCAAGGATACGCTGGCAGCAGACAGCGAATCGGTATTGATGGACAAGCTCGTAGAAGAAAGCTACAAGAGTGCCTACGAGGTTACCAAGGACCTGAAGGAAGGTGTGATTCTCTCTGTAGAGACTCTTGCCAACGAAGCCTTGTGGTATTGGAAGAAAGAATTAACCAATCCTGATTCCACATTGAAGAGCAACCCGTTAAGCAGCATTGATTATACCGATGACACATTCGAGGCAGAAGTAAAGGACGACTGCCTTAACATCATCTACCGTCTGCTCTTCATCTTCTATGCCGAGAGCCGTGATGAACTGGATATCCTGCCTACCAAGGACGAGGTTTATAAGGACGGTTACTCGCTGGAGATGCTCCGTGACCTGGAGAAAGCACCGATGAGAACGGAAGAAAGCCGCAACGGTTACTTCTTCAACGACAGCCTCAACGACCTCTTCTGGCTCCTTGCCAACGGCTACCGCCAGGGGCAGCAGGATAACAAGAGCTTCTCGGTAAGAAAGATTGATTCTCCTCTTTTCGACAACAGAAGATTGCATCACCTCAAGGATGTAAAGATCCGCAATATTGAATGGCAGAAGATTATCCGTGCCCTCTCTCTGAGCAACCGCGACAAGCAGGTGGGCAGAATCAGCTACGCCAACCTCGGCGTCAACCAGTTGGGTAGCGTATATGAGAGTCTTCTCGCCTACCGCGGTTTCTATGCCGAACAGGATTATATCGAAGTACACAAGGTGGGCAAACCTGAGGAAGGAACCTTCCTGGTACCTTACAGCCGAATGGATGATTTCGAGGCAGACGAGATTCTATGCGATGAACAGGGTGAACCTAAGATTCTGCCACAGGGCACCTTTGTCTATCGTCTGAATGGTCGTGACCGCCAGAAGTCTGCCAGCTACTATACGCCTGAGGTTCTGACCCGAAGCACCGTGAAATATACCTTGAAGAGTATTCTCGACGAGGTGGCTGAGGGCAAGCGCAAGGCGCAGGATCTCCTCGATTTGAAAATCCTTGAACCAGCCATGGGTGCTGCCGCCTTCCAGAACGAGGTAATCAACCAGCTGGCTGAGGCTTATCTCACCTATCAGCAACAGCAACGTCACAAAGCTGGTTTCAAGGAGTGGCGCATCGCCCCAGACCACTATCGTGATGAGCTTCAGAAGGTGAAGGCATATATTGCCACACACAATGTTTATGGAGTCGATTTAAACCCAACTGCCATAGAGTTGGGTAAGCTATCGCTATGGCTGAACGTAATCCATAAGGACATGGAGACTCCGTTCTTCTCCAACCGTCTTGCCCTGGGCAATGCCGTGATTGGCGCCTGGCTGAAAGTCTATGACAAGAAGGACATCATAGGGCTTTCTGTTACCGTTAAGGGCAAATACAAATTGCTTCCTAACGAATGGTGGACCAAAGCACCTCATAAGATTCACTTCAACAAGGTGAACTTCGAGAATGGAAAGGTAAAGAGTGCCGTAAAGCGTTCGGTGAATGAGATTTACCACTTTCTGTTGCCTGACAAGAACATGCTTGCCGTGCGCAGCATCAAGGATGTATTCATCCCTGCTGATGCTACGGAAGAAGAGCGTTTGAAACTGAAAGAGACCCGCAAGGCGCAGATCAAGGGCATGAAGGAGATGCTGGACGACTGGACAGCCCCTATCAGTAGTGAGGAGTTCCAGATTCTGCAACGCATCTCTGCCAAGATTGATAAGCGATTGCTGGAGTACTTCACCTTCCAATGGGACATTGAGCGACTGACCAACAACAAAACCGACCTTTGGGGAATCTATGGTCAGACTACGCTGGAGTTTGGATCTCTTGCCGAAAACTATGCTGAGAAAGAGCGACTGAATGATACCCGCTACCGCCATAACAACGCATACTTCATTCTGAAGAATGTGATGGACTATTGGTGTGCCCTTTGGTTCTGGGAGTTTGATGATGCCCACGAGCTCCCTACCCGCCGTGAGTTCTGGAGTGACATCGAGGCGATTCTCCAGGTAAAGGACGAGGATTTGAATGCCCGTACCAAACGTGCCCTGCAGACTTATGTGGAGAAGGACGGCCAGCTCGGTTTCTTTGGAGAGAACCATCAGAACGACCTCTTTGCACAAGCCCAGTATGAGAACATGGCACACGAAGACCCTCATCACGATGAGGATACAGACTTGGAAGACAACGACGAGGTAAGCGAACTGAAGACACAGTCGAAGGAAGAGATCTTAGGCGACACCCAAGGTACCGTCCGCACCTTCTTTGATGATAGTATGCGCTTCAAGACCGTGAAGAAATATGCCGACCGCTATCATTTCTTCCATCCGATGCTGGAGTTTATAGAAGTATTCTGGCTGAGAGACGGATTCGATATTATCTGCGGTAATCCGCCATGGATCAAGTTGGAGTTTAACGAGGCTAATATCATTTCAGATAAATACCCTGAGGTAGCTATCCGAAAGGTGTCAGCACCTGACGTGCGCCAGCGCATCAACGACTTCTTGGGTAATCCTGCCATGAGAGACCTTTATACTTCAGAACAATATGAGAACGTGGGAAGTACTGCGTTCTTAAACGCTTATTGTAACTATCCGTTACTGGTTGGTCAGCAGACTAACCTGTATAAGTGTGTGCTCGAAAATACAATGGATTTAGCTTCTGAAGAAAGAGGTTTCATTGGTTTGCTTACTCCAGAAAGTATCTATGATGATCCTAAGGGACAGCCACTTAGACGTGAGCTATACAAGCGTTTGCGCTATCATTTCCAGTATCAAAATGAACTTCGGCTTTTTGCCGAAGTTGATCACCATACGGTGTATGGTGATCAACTTCTCGGCCCTCGCCGAAGTTCATCACCGCGCTTCGCTTCGCTCAGCAATTTGTTCCATCCTAATACCGTAGATGCTTGTTTTGCTCATGATGGACATGGCTTGTGTGGCGGAATAAAGGATGAAAACGGAAATTGGAATACTGCAGCGCACAAAGATCGTATTGTTGAAATTACAGATAAAGAATTACAGGTACTGTCGGATACTTTTGAGGATGGTACTACGGGGGATTGTGCCAAGTTGGTTAACTTGCATAATGTTGAGATGGTTTCTATATTCGAGAACTTATCAGCAAATCCAACACACTTTAAGGATTACAATACATATTTTATTATTAGTAGGGGCTTTGAAGAAACTAGTGCTGTAAAAGAAGGTATCATAAGACGCGATACATGTAACGTAGAGACGGATAAGTTAGTTATAAGTGGTCCTCATTTTTATCTAGCTAATCCTATAAATAAGAATCCTAGGAAGAATTGCAAGCTTAATAGTGATTATGATAGTATAAATTTAAATGAAATAGCAGAGAATTATCTTCCACGAACGAATTATGTTCCATGTATGGAACTATCAAAATACTCATCACTGCTTAAAGGGTTTCCAATAAACAAAAATAATGGTGAAAAAACTACGTATGACAATTGGATAAGCTATTATAAAGCGGCTATGAGACGAATGACTGGTGGTGGAGGAGGAGAAAGAACTGTAGCAGGCACTATATTACCCCCAAAAGTAGCCCATCTTGATACTGTTACTTCTGTTATCTTTAAAGATAATAGATTGCTTTTAGAGTTTGTATCACTTACAGAATCAATAGTAGTTGATTTCATTGTAAAAAGTTCTAAAACGAACGATATACGTCCTGCAAATATGCAGTCATTTCCTTTAGGAATTTCAGATGAATACTATAATGCACTTTTTACTCGCACTCTCCTCCTCAACTGCCTCACAGTCCACTACGCCGACCTCTGGCAGAGCTGTTGGCGCCCTGAGTACGCCCAGGAGCAATGGTCTATCTCCGACCCACGCCTTAAGCCATTCACTGGCTTAACCGAGGAATGGACATGGGATACACCTTTGCGTAATTACTTCGAGCGCCGTCAGGCTTTGGTGGAAATCGATGTATTGGCAGCGATGGCATTAGGCTTGTCTTTAAAAGATCTAGAGCTTATCTATACCATCCAGTTTCCTGTACTCCAGCAGAACGAGAACGACACCTGGTATGATGCCAAGGGCAACATCGTCTTCACCTGTTCCAAGGGACTCAACGGTGTAGGCTGCGAGCGCAAGGAATGGGAATCCATCCGTGGCAACCTCAGCGAAGACAGCATGACCTACGAAGGCACGGAAGCCACCTACATCCACACCATCGACCCCAAGAAGAGCGAAATGTATGGTGGCGAGCAAGTAACCTACTATGCCCCTTACACGAAGTGTGACCGCATAGCCGACTATCGCCGTGCCTGGGCATTCTTTGAGAACAGACTTTAATTTTGCACGCGCGCGTGCAAAATCTACCAAACGAACTCGCAAGAATATGAAGACTATACATAACAGCATAAGCGAACTTGAAAAAGTTCTGCAAGAATATAAGCAGTTGGGCATACAAGACCAGATAGACCATAAAAAGTTTTATCTGTACTCCATCATCACCCACTCCACAGCCATCGAAGGTTCCACCGTAACCGAGATAGAGAATCAACTCCTCTTTGACGAAGGCATCACTGCAAAAGGAAAGCCGATGGTGGAACAACTCATGAACCTGGACTTGAAACAGGCTTATGAGCAAAGCATGATTTGGGCAAGCGAACACCATTCGTTCTCTATCCAGATGCTAAAGAATCTCTCAGCCATCTTAATGCGTAATACGGGCAGTCATTATAGTACGCTGATGGGTGACTTCGATTCCTCAAAAGGAGACTTACGCTTGGTGGGGGTTACAGCAGGTATTGGAGGACGTTCATACATGGACTACAGAAAGGTGCCAATGAAACTGGAAGAGTTTTGCAAACAGATGAATGAGCGCCGAGAAGCCCTGATCAAAAATCCCAATCCTATCGATGCTTATCTGCTCAGTTTTGATGCACACGATATTCTCGTTACCATCCACCCATGGGTAGATGGCAACGGCAGAATGTCTCGTCTCATTATGAACCATATACAATATGAGTTTGGTCTTATCCCTACCAAGGTAGTCAAAGAAGACAAAGCCGAATACATACAAGCCTTGAATGATTCAAGGGAAGAAGAAAGCATGGTTCCTTTCCAGCTATTCATGATCAAGGAGCATATCAAGAATCTGAGAAACGAAATAGCAGAGCATAAAAAATCACAAAGCGAAGATTTCGCTTACCTGGAGACCAAGGTGGACCAGAAAGGTGGACCAGAAAAAGGAAAGGTGGACCAGAAAAGTGGACCAGAAACTAGGATTTCCATCTTACAGCTCATACAAGAGAATGAAAGCATCACTTCAAGAGAGATGTCTAACAGATTGGGAATCAATCGAAGTGCCATATCTAAACATCTCAAAAAGATGCAAGAAGAAAACATCATTCGTCGTGAAGGCTCACAAAAGTCAGGCCGATGGGTTATCATTAAATAAAACAAGCAGCTTATGTTACCTTTGCAACAAGCATACGAGGTACGCTCCGCCGTACTCGAATATATCAAAGCCACTTTCCACTTCAAGGACAATGAAGTGGGAAAGGCTTTCTACCAGTTTATTGAGGATTCCAGAAACGGACTCTTCAAGGGTCCTTATGTCTCCCTGAAAACTCCCTTTGTAAAGGCAAAGGAAGATGAGCAGATTCCCTTGGATATCCGTCCGCCGTTCACTCCTCACCTGCACCAGATACAGGCTTTCCGCCGTTTGACCACCCACGATGGGCATCAGCCGGAACCAACCCTGCTCACCACAGGAACCGGTTCGGGAAAGACCGAGTGTTTCCTCTTCCCGGTACTCGACTACGTATATCAGATGAACCGAGAGAAGGTTTGCCCGGGCGTGAAAGTCATCATCCTCTACCCTATGAACGCCCTGGCAAGCGACCAGGCAAAGCGTCTTGCCGAAGCCATCTGGGGAACGGAAGAAGAACACCCGTTGAGAGGCAAGGTAACAGCCGGACTCTTTATCGGTGAAGGCACGAACCCCAAGGAGCACCCTACCCAGATGGGGAAAGACCATATCATAGAAAACCGAGACAGCATCGTACATGGCGAAGTTCCCGACATCCTGCTTACCAACTTCAAAATGCTCGACTATGCCCTGATGCAGCAGAAATATACTCCCTTGTGGCGAGGCAACCTGGGAGCCAGAGAACCGATGCTCAAGTTCCTGGTATTGGATGAGTTGCACACCTACGATGGCGCACAGGGCACGGATGTAGCCAACCTGATCCGCCGCCTGAAGCTGAAACTGAATCTGCCGGAGCACAGACTTACCCCAGTAGGAACGAGTGCTACCATCGGCAACAAGGAAGACTCCAAGCAACTGCTGTGCGAATATGCCAGCAGCGTATTCGGCGAAGAGTTTACAGCCGAAAGCATCATAGAAGAGCACCGTATCAGCGTGGAAGATTTCTTTGTAGACATCACGGAAGATGGACTGCCAGAGAAGTATGACCTGAAGCGATGCACCCTGAAAGAAACCAAGACCGTGGAAGCTTACCTGCGCACCATCCGACAGATCTGGTTGCCAGGCTGCAAAGCCGACCGGGCAGAAATAGGCGTAAGACTCAGAAAACTGCAGATATTCAAAGACATGCTGAGCGTTACTACCCAAGGCATTATCACCATGGAACAGCTGGGCAAACAGTTGGGAAGAAAGAACGCCGGTTTTCAGCGAATGCTCCTCAACTACCCAGCCTATGCAAATATAGCACTGGAGAATATGCTTGCCCTGATATCAGAGGCTAAGATGCCAGGCGGAAAGTTTCCGCAGCTCTATCTCCAGGTGCAACTGTGGCAGAGAGAGTTGAGTGGCATTCAGCGGTTTGTACAGAATGAACCGGAATTCACATGGCGAGACAACATCCCGATGGACGACCGCATCTCCCTGCCTATCTACTTCTGCAGAGACTGTGGAAGCAGTGGTTGGATTACCACCAAGAAGGCAACCGTGCGGAAGTTTGCTACAGATGCATCAGCCATCAATACTGCATTTATGGATGGGGACAAGGATGTAATACTCATGAATACAGAAAATAGGAAGAATGAGCCTATCGAGGATTACATCAACCAAAACGGAGTGAATGAAACACTCTATATCCATCCAGACGACCTGACCATCGGTGCCAAGACCGACCCGGAAGTGCTCAGAGTAAGAGTACTGAGCCGCAGGATATTTGCCCAGAATGGCAAGTCGCTGTTCCTGGACAAGAAGTGCCCGCTCTGCATGAGCGATTCACTCACCATCGTGGGCGGCAGAACCACCACACTATCGTCGGTTGGCGTGAGCCAAATCATGGCAAGCGACATGGACAGCGAGGATGCGAGCAAGCGAAAGATGCTGAGTTTCAGCAACTCGGTACAGGATTCAGCCTATCTGGCTGGTTACTATGAAATCAGAACCTACCGCTTCCTCTTCCGCCAAAGTATCCAGCAATATCTCAAGACGATAGACAAGCCCGTCAGTCTGGAAGAGTTGCAGGAGGGTTTTAAGAAATACTGGAAAGCAAGGCTGGAGGGCGACGAGTACTACTATCGCTTCATACCAGACGACCAGATAGAGAAAATAGACTTGAAAAAGAACTATCGCAACCCTGCTACAGGCGAACTGACCGATAAGTTCAAGAAAGAGTTTGACCTGAGAGTGGATTGGGAAATCTGCTCTGAGTTTGGTATGATGTCAACCCGAGGTCGTACTTTGGAAAAGATGGGTTCCAGTGCTACCCTGTTCAGGGAGAACGACCTGCGCCTGGTATTCCACAAAATGGAAACATGGCTGAACGAAAACCATCTTGACTTTATATGCAAGGAAGAACCAGCCTTCCTTCACTTTGCCAATGGCATATTGCATCGTCTGCGCCAGCGTGGTGGCATAGACCATGAATTCCTGCGTCTGTACCGCACGCAACAGTTGAAACCCGTGATGCTCAACTGGCCTCGCCAGAGCAACATCCACTTTCTGTATCGTGGATTCCGCTCAACCCGTGTGCCACACATGATAGGCTATCAGCCAGTGAAGACCAAAGAAGAAGTACTGGATGTGACGACTGTAAGAAACAATCGCCGCAACTGGTTCTACAACTATTTCATCAAGTGCCTGATACCACAGGATATGATGCTCCAGCCCAACGTAGAACAGATCAACGACTTCTATGTGATGCTGCTCAACACTATGACCGACTGTATGATTCTGGATAAGAAGGAGGCTCATGGCATGGTGAACTATGCCATCCGCCCGGATGCCATCTATGTGGAGGCAGGAGTCAGAAACCTGAAGTGTGACGAATGCGAATCACACCTGTTTGTTGGCAAAAGTGATACTTTGAGCGAAGGTACCCATTGCCTTGACTTCAAGTGCGATAAGGGTATTTACGAAGAAGGAGAATCGATGTCAGATAACTACTATCGCCAGGTATATGACAGAGAATCTTCTCCTCGTATCTATGCACACGAACATACGGGACTTCTGGACAGAGAGGTAAGAGAAAGGATTGAGCATGAGTTCAAAGACCATACCGACGAAAACGGCAAGCCACTGCAGCATGCCATCAATGTACTGACCGCCACCTCTACCCTGGAGATGGGTATTGACATCGGTGACCTGAACGTAGTAGCCAATACAGGCATTCCGCCCAAGCCAGGCAACTTCCTGCAGCGCATCGGACGTGCGGGTCGTAAGGAAGGTTCGGCTCTGGTGCTCAACTATGCCAAGGCGGGCAAGCACGACATGTTCTACTTTGCCTCCCCATTGGAGATGATGGAGGGTGAAGTGAGCACACCGGGATGTTTCCTGGAGGCTAGAGACATCTTGCGCCGCCACTTCCTAGCCTATTGCATTGATTCATGGGTTAGCGCAGACAGCAACAACGAGATTCCGAACGTGCTCAGGGAACTGCATCTCAACCATACTCTGCTGACTGATCCGAACTTCTTCATCAACCGAATATTCGAATACATCAAGGGAAATCTCGCCCAGTTGGAAGAGAGATTCAGAAAGCAGTATCCCCAGAATACGCAACCCGTATTGGATGAACTCTTTGCTACGCTCGACTCCACCAAGTTCTATGAGCATGTGATCGTAGAGTTTGGAAACCTGATAGAGCGCATCAACCAGATACGAACAGAAAAGACCCATATTGGAAAGATGCTCAAGGAGATTCCTATGAACGATACGATGCGCCGGACAGAACTGCTAGATCAGAACAGTAGTCTGAGAGCTCAGGAAGATATGATCAACAAGGAGATTGTTGTGGAGTTTATGACCAATGCCGGTCTGCTGCCAAACTACGCCTTCCCGGAAACAGGCGTCAAGTTGACCGCTACTATCTTCTCCAAGAAGGCATTGGGCGATGAGGCAGGAAATACGCCAGAACCAACTACCCTGGAGCTGGTAAGACCAGCCTCGCAAGGAATCAGGGAGCTGGCTCCCGACAACAAGTTCTATACACAGAAACTGAAGTTGCCAATCAACGGTTTGTCGCTGAAAGACAGAGCCGATTCAGTAAAGATGCTGAGATACTGCAGCGACTGCGATGCACTTGCCACCGAAGACATGCCAGAATACAACCTGAATACCTGCCCTAAATGTGGCAGCGATTCCTGGCACGCCAACAAGCATAAGTTTCTGAAGTTTACGGCTGCACTATCCAGCTGTTACCGCGACAAGGCTGCCATCAACGACAGCAAGGAAGAGCGTGAGGAGGAGTTCTATAAGACCATGAAGCATTTCCGTTTCGACCACAATGGAGCCATTCATTCGTATGGTCTGAAAAAGGTGGGCTTCGGTATTGAGTTCTGCAAGGACGTAACCCTGACAGAGGTGAACTATGGCAGCAGGAAGCAGCTTGCCGACCAGGTAACCATCAACAAGCAGCAGCACATATCGGGACTGGGCTTCGTTACCTGCCGGTATTGCGGCAAATCGACTCCAGTGCTCTATGGCACAATGGACGCCAAGGAGATGCATCATCCTTACTGCAACCATAAGGAAATAGGTTATCCTGCCGATGCTGCCCATGCAGATACATTCGACAGTCTGTATCTTTACCGAAGCATGCATACGGAGGCTATCAAGGTATTGCTCCCTGTACAGCTCTTTGAAACAGAGGCTTCATCACAACTGTTCAAGGCTGGCATCGAACTGGGTATGCGCCATTACTACAAGAGTAATCCGGAGCACCTGCGCATAGATACCTATCAGGAATACAACAAGGCAACGCAGAACTTCGACAACTATCTGGTTATCTACGATACGATACCTGGTGGTACAGGCTATCTGTCGAAGCTATATAATAAGGTGGAGTTCTCAAAACTCATAGAAATCAGCTATGAGCATATCCGCAACTGTGAATGTCAGCGAGAAGGCAAGGACGGCTGTTACCATTGTATCCTGAGCTATGGAAACCAATGGCAACGCCAGAACCTGAGCCGTGCAAGAGCTGAAGAGCTGTTCAAGAAGATTGTTGACCAATTGGATCATTGGGAAGACATCAATGGTTCTGTGGGCAATATCACGAGCAGCGGTGTCATTGAGGATAGCGAGTTGGAGATTCTTTTCGTCAAGACAATGGAAAATGTCTGCAAGAAAAAGCACTGGAGTTGGAAGAAAAAGGTGGATGCCGTGGACGAGACATATAACTATCAGCTTATCATCAAGGATGATGAACGGGAGATTAAATATATTGTCCTTCCACAATATAAATTGGGTCCATCGCTGGGCGTAGAGAAAACAACCGTTCCGGATTTCCAGTTTATCTGTGCCTATGCTCAGGTAAAGGGTCAGGAAGTGGATGTACAGAGCATCCCGCAATGGTCTGTATTCATGGACGGCTACGATTATCATGCCAGCAAGCAGAACCTTCGTTTCTACAGTGATGTTCAGAAACGAGAAGCCATCAGTCACTCTTCAGGACTTCCAAAACTCTCATGGACATTGACCTGGGAAGACATTAAGCCTTACATCTCACCCGATGAGAATATGGATGAAGCTACAGATGAACTGTTCGTCAGTTCTCCAAACCGCGAATTGTTGGCAGATTTTCAAAATGACCTCTGGAGAATGAAGGACTCCGTAAAGCGTTTCGTCTTCATGCTGTCCCACCCTGATCTGTGCTGTCTGAGAGAAGAAGTATTCTCATATCTTGCATCATGCTGGACAGATGAGAATCAGTACTTAGCATCGTATAGCCATATAGACCAGGCTGTGGAAGAAAACGCAAGGATACAATACGCAGACTTCTCAGATAAAGAAGCTGACGAGTGCCATTTCTTCGTGAAGACCACATTCATTCCACGAAACACGCTGCTGGCAGGTTCTGCCTGGTATCCATACGATTGCGAAGAAGACTACCTCAACAGCGTGAGATATAAATGGGACATCAAGGAAGGACTTTCAGAAATCAACAAAGCCGACTGGACAGACTTCTGGCACCGATTCAATATCCTGCAATTCTTCAGCAACAAGGCACAGGAAGAGCCAACGGAACAGATAAACCTGGATGAAGTACTGCTCTACTTCCCTGGGCTGGAGAATATCGTAACGGAACTTGTGAACAATAAGATTCCATTCGATACCGATGGCGGTTTCTCTGTTATGGATGAAAACGGGCAGGTAGCTATGGAGGCTGCCATCAAGATAGAAGGCAAGGACATCGTGATAGATGATTTCTCAGACCGTCCCGAAGCTTACGACTACTTCGTGGCGCATGGCTATCAGGTATATACGCCTGAGACCTTCAACATTGTAGAACTTAAAAAGAATTGATAGATATGAGACTATTCTTAAGTGATTCATTTTTCGATAAATTCACGGAGTTGCCACGCAACGTCCAACAAAACGTGAGGGACTTCCAGAAGAAGTTCCGTCAGAATTCTCAGTCTTCTGCCATACACCTGGAATCCATCACCCAGTTTAAGGATTCTTCCTTGAAAACTGCCCGTGTAAACCAGGAGTATCGTGCCGTTGTTGGAGCATTGGGACAAGACAACTATATGCTGCTTTATGTAGATAAGCACGACAAGGCATACCGCTGGGCACAGAACAAGAAGTTCGTATGGAATGAGCATACACAAACCTGCCAGATCATTCCTATTGATATTCAGCAAGAAGAGGCATACGTAGAAGAAAGCGGGAACTCGAATGAAACAACTGCCGAGAGTCCGTTCTACGATATTACTGACGCTCAGCTGTTATCAATAGGCGTACCAGAAGAACTGATCGGTATCGTCAGAAATATCAGAAACTTTGATGACCTGGACAAGGCAGAGAAGAAGCTTCCGCAGGATGCTTTCGAGAATATCTTTGACGTGATGGATGGTAACGATATCAGCTCCATCATTGCCAATATAGAAGAAGGCAAGGCAAAGGAGGGAGAAGATACATTACTGTCGAGCAACAACCGCCGCTGCTTCATCGAGATTACAACCGATGAAGAACTCGCCCGAATCATGGACGAAGGTATGGAGAAATGGCAACTTTTTCTCCATCCTTCACAGCGCAAGCTGGTAGATAGCGATTACAATGGCTCAACCAAAGTGAGCGGTTCTGCTGGCACCGGAAAAACCATCGCAGCCATTCACCGTCTGAAATATCTCTGCCATAGCAATATGTTCGGGAAGGTTCTCTTCACAACCTATACCACTGCCCTGGTAGAAAACCTGAGAGTACTTGTAGATAAAATGGGTATTGACAGGCAGAAGTATGCTCTCAACAACATTGATAAGGTGCTTTTGGAAGTAGCCAAGGAGTATAAGATTCTTCCTGAAGATTTCCATGTATTGGATTACTCCGGCGACAAGGAATCCCTGTCTCTCTGGAGTGAGGTGCTTGACCAGAATATCTCTGAATTCGACGAACAGTTCCTTTATTCGGAATATATAGATGTAATCATCTATAATAACAATAAGGACTTGAAATCATACCTGCTGCAGCCTAGAACAGGCAGAACGAAGCCTATTACCCGCAAACAGCGTGTGGAGATATGGAAACTGAAAGAGCAGTATGAAGCCCTCAAGCAGGAACGTAAGAAAGTAGATCGCCTTGAGTTGTTCAATATGGCGGCTAACTATATGAAGGAGCATCAGATTCATCCATACAGTCATGTGATAGCCGATGAGTTTCAGGATTTCTCGAACCCGGAACTACGATTCCTGCGCCAGCTTGTAGCAGAAGGAAGAAACGATCTGTTCCTGACGGGTGATCCATACCAGCGCATCTATAGTGGAAGAAAGATTAACTTTACTGCTGCCGGAATCAATATCCGTGGCAAGAAGAGCAAGAAACTGAAGGTAAACTACCGCACCACGGAAGAAATCAAGCGCATGGCTGTTGCCGTAGTGAAAGGTGAGAAATACGACGACATGGATGGCGGCGAAGAGAACAACAAGGGATATATCTCCTTGGTTCATGGCGAAAAGCCTTGCTACAGGATATTTGCATCAAGTAATGAAGAGGTAGAATATGTAATGAAGGCTGTGGCTGAATGTGAAAATAATGGCATCAGTCTCAACCATATCTGCATAGCTGCCAGAACCCGGGCATTATACAAAGATGTAGTTGACGGATTACATCACAATGATATTCCTTATCAGGAGTTGAAAGGTGGAAACGCTACGGGTAATAAAGAAGGAATCTCACTCTGTACATTCCACTCGTTGAAAGGTTTGGAATTCCGCATTGTCATCCTGGTTGGTGTAACAGAGCGGAGTATGCCATCAAAGGAGACTTCCGGTAAACCATTCTCTATGATGGATGTTCCGGAACGCAAAGAGTATCTGATGGGGATCCGCTCCCTACTCTATGTAGCCATCACCCGTGCTAGACAGATGGTATTCATCAGCGGATGGGGAGAAGCAACAGGATTGCTGGAAGTGATGGAATAATAATTCTTAGGTTGGACTATGAAATATAGTCCAACCTATTTATCTTTTTTTACACTTCTCTCAATAAAAATTTTTCTAGTTGCTTTTGCTAATCGAAGTATAGACATGAAAACTAATAGAGCCCCCTATAAGGAGTGTATTCTTCTGGCATCAAGAGACCATGAGCAACATCATTTCTTATGTTATAACCTTCATTAGTAAATGTTTGTTTGAATAATAAAAGGTCATCTTGATCAAAAACCTGAGTCAATACTTTCTGATTTAAGAGCTGATCCAACAGCATCAAACTTGAGTTCAAATTATCATTTTTACTTTTAATATTAGTCACAGGACTACCTAACAAACTTATTATATCACGAATCAAGCCCTCGAACTTTGGTGTTAAAAAATCTATGCAAAATCGCCAATCTACGTTTTTATGTTCAACAAAGTCCTTATGACAATTTATAAAAGCAGATAACCCGATGTTTACCTTATCATAAAAAGAACTTTCATATTTACATCCATTTTTGGAGACAGGATACTTCTTCATAAATCCATACTCCTTCAAATTCTTAACTAATATATCAAAATTAAACAATTCATTCTCCATAGCTATTTGTATTAATCGTGAAACAAGACGAAAGCCAATCTGACAATAAAACACAGAAAAGTTTTGATGCACAAGACTAGCTTTTGTGTCAATCTTTCTAACATTATTATACCCATCACTTCTATTCATTTCCATCTGTTTATAGCAGAAATTTTCTTCAATACTTTTTTTTGCGAAATCATTGTAAGATTCTGATTTAATCCACGGCAAACAATTAAATTCGTTAATCAGACAGTAAAATACATAATCTCTATTATTAGAAGAAATAATACTTTCAATTAATTTGTTAATATTTTTATCTAAACAATCATAAAAATCCCTGTCAAAAGTTAGTGGAAACGAAATAAACCTGTGATGGCATTTAACTTTTTCATATTGCATAAGAGCTTCACTTTGTTTGTCGATTTTCTTTGCCAATCTATAATAATTAGCAATCTGCATCAAAATATTCGAATTATGATGCGACCACGCTAAGTTATTTTCATCGGGTTCCAATAATCTATTATGCAATCTATCTCCAATTTTCTCATAAGCAAACTTTTCTGATTCTAAATCATTTGTTTTTTTTGCAAGTTTAGCAATCTTTTGCAAAACGGAAAGAGCCTGTTCATTATTTTTTATTACCATTGCACCCATATACCGAGCAGAAAAAAGAAGCAAAAAGAAGCGTGGTACAAAGATTACGGAAAACATTCTGATAATCAATAACTTGAAATTGTTCCTCTCTAAGATTGAGAAAGCAAAAACAAGCCTCGTACCGATTAAAACGCAAAGTGCTGACTATGAGATATGTGAGGAAAGTGCATCGGAAAGTAACCCCCTGCTTTTTCCTAATTTTGATGAGACAAATAGGCAAACAAATAGGCAAACAAATAAGAATACGATGTGATTTTGTCCACTATTTTCGGCATATCGTTGGGTGACAGGGGTGACAGGCACCTCCACAAAACCAGTGAAAACTCGTGTCACTGGTGTCACCCAACAAACTGGCTCCAATAAAGGGCTTGACAGAAAACGGTGACAGGTGACACTTTTATATACTCTTTTTTTATGACTTACCGCGCGAAAATAGATAAAAGATTGATAATCAGAGGGAGACATCCAAATTGGAGGGTAGTGTCTCCAATGCATAAAAATAAAGTTGAAAAGTAGGTGTCACCGTCACCTCCATTTTGTTTTGTAATGTTTTATTCCTTTTTAGTAATCCTGCTAAATCATGAGAACATCAAAGCAGTTCCGTTAAAGTCTGCTAATGAATCTTAAAGAAATCGCGATATATCGCAGAACACATGGCTTAGTTGATTTTTACTACCTTTGCTGCCAAAATAAATAAAACAGCGAAAAGATGAAAAGAGAAATGACTTGTTTGAAAAGAACAAATGGCTTGTTTACGATAGGGAAACGACTTATTGAGAGGTTGGAAATGACTTATTTAGCACTCGTAAATGACTTGATTACCACCTGTAAATAACTTGTTTAGCACCCCTAAATGACTTGTTTACCGGTGCCGTTTTCGTAAATAGGAATCACAACTATTGTAGTAAGAATGATAACATTGAAAGGAGAGAAAAGCCCTTATTTGGGACTTTCCGACAAATAAATTACATAAAATTTGCATATTTCACCAAAAAGTTGTTATTTTGCACCCATAAATCAAAGAATGTATTTATTAATTTAACAGAGAGAGATATGCACAAAAACATCATCCGTTCTTGGCATCTGCTATGCATAGTAGGATGCTTGATGATAACTTTGTCCAACCCAGTTGCTGTATTGGCACAAACGGGGGAGATAAAATTATCTGTTTCCTTCAAGGAGAAAACTCTTTCGTCTATTTTGGACTACATCACCAAGAATAGCGATTATTCCATCAATTACACCAATGAGGTAAGGAACTATCCCGACAAGATGGTTGTCTCATTCGATGAAGCTACAGTAGAAAAAGCCGTTCAAGACTTGTTGAGCAAGACACCATTTACCTACAGCGTGAATGGTAAGTCTATCCGTGTGTTCCGCTTGGACACCGCCCAAAAAGGTTCATTTTTCATAAAGGGTGTAGTGAAGGATACCGAAGGTGAGTTCATCCCTAACGCAACCATAAGGATAAAAGGATTGCGAGAAGGTACCATCGCCGACACTGAGGGTAAGTTTACCTTATCTACCAATGTCTCTAACGGCGAGCTCATCGTGTCTGCCATCGGATACGCACCCATGACCGTGAAATATAACAACGGGCACCCAGTTAACGTCATCCTCAAGGAAGAGGGCAACCAACTTGGCGAGGTAGCAGTCATCGCATACGGTAGCCGTACTCGCCGTGATATGTTAGGCTCAGTCTCTTCCTTGAAGGGTGAAGCTCTCAAAGACGTACCAAGTTCCTCAATCGAAACCTTATTGCAAGGCAAGATGGCAGGTGTCGATGTATCCAACCTCTCAGGTCAGCCTGGCGGAAACGGCTCCAAGATCGTCATTCGAGGCTTTAGTTCCCTGAATCAGCAAGGTGTCAACGACGGTTCTCCGTTGTTTGTCATTGACGGTGTCCCTGTCCAATCTTCTTCTACCTATACAGGAGGTATCAACCCACTTTCTTCTCTTGACCCTTCCAACATCGAGTCGGTCGAGGTTTTGAAGGATGCCACTTCCGCATCACTCTATGGCTCTCGTGCAGGTAATGGCGTCATCCTCATCACTACCAAGAAAGGTAAGAGTGGTAAGGTTGAATTTAGCGCCAACGTATCCCAGTCTTTCTCTTGGCTCCCTGCCACCCCAACCCAGTTGCGTGGTAATGGTGAGCGCTTGATGAACCTTCTCTTGGCGAAGAACCAACGTGTCGGCGAATATGACTGGACGACCGATAAGGTTATCTTCCCGAATAGTTACAAGGACACATGGGGATGGGATCCAAACAGTTATGGTGCATACGACTACCTTTGGAATAAGGGTAACATCACCACAGACGATTCCAACAAGATTCCTTCGTTAGCACAGGATTCCCTCAATACTTTCTATAATAACAGTACCAACTGGTGGAAGTATGCTTTTCGTGTCGGTCAGGTGACCAAGGCCGACCTTTCCATCTCCGGGGGCAACGACAATGTACGCTACATGGTAGCCGCAGGTATCTACAACGAGAAAGGTATCATGATCAACTCCAGTTTCTTGCGAGCCAACCTCATGTCCAATCTTGACTTCAAGATTACCCCAAAGGTAGATGCCTATACTCGCATCAACTTATCTTACACTGACCAAAAAGCAGCTACCACAGGCAAGGTACAAGGTCTCACTATTGATCCGAAGCTACAATCCACCCTCTTGCCAGGAAAAGGAAGCATCGCCGAAAAGACCGCTATGCAATCCTTGAGAGGAATCAATGGAGTGAACTCCAACTACAATGTTCGATTGAGCGGTGGACTCAACTATAACATCATCAAGGGGTTGAAGCTCTCGCTCTCGGCAGCTATCGACCACTACAACACTCGTCTCAATACCTTTACGCCAGACTATCTGACCTACAAGAAATTATCCAAGTCAGAAGGACAGAACATCGGCATGACGATGATTCAGAGCGAGAACTATCTCACCTATAAGTTCGACCTCAAGGAAAAGCACTTCTTCGAGTTGATGGGCGGTTTCTCCTACAACCGTGACCAGCTCAACACTGTTGGCGGTTCTGCCTATGGCGGCCCTACCAACCAAATCCACTATGTAGGTGAGGAATGGCCATCATTACGCCAAGACGAATATGGCACCTATGAGGCATTGCAGACGTACAACAGCAACCAGGAAGTACAAGAGATGATGAGTCTCTTCGGTCGCTTGGCATACAACTACAAGCACAAGTACCTGGCAGAATTTTCCCTTCGTTCCGACGGTTCTTCTGTCTTCGGTAGCGACGTGAGATGGGGAACATTCCCTGCTGTGGGCTTGGGCTGGACATTCAGTGACGAACCATTCATGAAAAATCTCTGGTGGCTCAGCTTCGGTAAGTTCCGTGCATCTTGGGGACGCTCTGGTCAGAAGTTCAACGAGGCTTACCTTGCGTTGGGAACCATGAGTACCAGCAACACATTCTTAGGTAATTCAGGTTTGATACCAGGACTTCTCGCAAACAACCAGCTCACTTGGGAGAAAAACGACCAATATGACTTAGGTCTCGACCTTCAGCTCTTCAACTATCGCTTGCAAGTGAAGTTGGATTACTACTACAAATACTCCCATGCCTTGCTGATGCAGACCTCAACCCCAGGAAACTTCTTCTTGGCAGACAAGATGTGGAACAACTCTTCCGCCATATCCAACGAAGGTATTGAGTTTGAGATTTCCGCAGATATAATCAAGCGAAAGAACTGGCAGTGGACACTGGGATTCAACATCTCTCACGACCGCAACCTCTTCCGCAAGTCATACGGAGGTGAGGACTTGAGCGACAAGGTATTGGGCCGCCCAGTCTATGGCATCTACACCTATCACGACGAGGGCATCGTACAGAATGAGTCCCAGATACCATATTATTACAACGCATCAGGTAAACTCGTACCATTGAGCTTCAATAACAGCGAGAACTATCAGTTGCGTGTGGGTGGTCGTAAAATCAAGGACTTCAATCAGGATGGAACCATCGACAACAACGACAAGTACTATGCAGGCAGTACCTTGCCAAGTGCATTCGGTGGTATCAGCAACCGTGTTTCGTACAAGAACTGGACACTCGACATGATGATGAGCTATACCATCCGTCGCAAAATGATGAACATGGTGAAGAACTCTGCATTCAACTTCACCAAGACCTTCGGCACCATCATGGCAGATCCAAGCAAGGTAACCTTCTGGCAGAAGCCTGGCGATAAGACAGACTATCCATCCTTGGAGTTCGCAGACCAAGGCTACATAGGACAGTTTGATGGCGACATCGACTCCAATATCGAGAATGTCAACTATCTGCGTCTCAAGTCCATTACCTTATCTTATGAGATGCCTGCCAAGTGGTTTAAAAACAAAATCAAGGGACTGAGCCTATATGTCACAGGTCAAAACCTCTTCTTGTGGACCAACTACTCAGGTACAGACCCTGAAGTCGTTGATCCTTACACAGGCAAGGATACGGGTCAGCAGTACCCATTGAACCGTTCAGTAACATTTGGCTTTAACTTAAAATTTTAACAAGACATGAAGAAGAAACTATTTATAGCCGCCATCTGTGCGGCAGGATTGGTGTCATGCGACTTGGAGCAGATTCCAGAGGACCAAGTCACCTTCAACAATGCATTCAAATCAGAAAATGAGTTGAATGCCACTACATCCTCCATACTATTCTTCGAGAACGCCTTCTTAGGCAAAAACGATGCCTTCATCGCAGCAGGTGCCAAGGCTGACAATCTCGGTTGGAACAATGAACTACGTGATTGGAACCCACGCTATGCCAAAGACCAAGATGGTCAGTGGACTGGTCTCTACAACGTTATCTATGAGTCAAACTTACTCCTTGACAACATTGGCAAGACAGAAGGTTTGTCGGAAGAACGCTATAATTTCCACAAAGGACAAGCCTACTTTGCCATGGGACTTTCCTATTTTTTCTTGGCACAACGATACGGCGACTGCGTGATCACCAAGAATTCCACCGACATCGTGATGTATGGTCGTTCTCCGATGATAGACGTACTCAACAAAGCTATCAGCAGTGCAGAGGCAGCTTTCAGCATCTTGCCAACATACGACAAACTAAGAGGTTTGAACAACACTTCCATCACGAGCCGTCAATATGCCTCCAAAGGCAACAGTGCCGCTCTTCTGGCTCAGATTTACGCTTGGAAAGGTAGTGTAGAAGAACTTTACGGTTTACAAGGCAACCCTAAGGAAGACTATCAGAAAGCCATCGACTACGCCACTCTCTTGATAGAAGGTAAAGTGGGCAACTATAGCTTATGCTCTTCTCCTGAAGAACTCTGCAGCAAGCTTTCCCATCCAGAAGAGACAAATCCAGAAGCTATCTTCACCTTGACATTCGACAAGGCACGTTCTGAGGACAGTCAAACACCAAACGACGTGGCAACAGCCTACCTCAGCTGGCCAGTAAAAGAGACAGCACAGATGGGTAACATTCCATACGACAACTATCTGCAACTCTACCCTTCTACCGTCGAGGAAATGTACCCAGACCCATCCGACCAACGTAAGCAAGCCTTCTTCTACGACATCGACAACCCTGTGGAGGTAGATGGTATCCAATATGCCATCCCTTATAAGTTCCGGGAGTGCATCTACACCCAAAACGAGTTCTCAGAGACAGGCAAAGACTTTCGTTCACTGAATGCGGACTACGTGTATTGGCGACTTGCTGACATTATCCTGCTCCGTGCAGAATGTTACAACAAGTTAGGACAGACAGACCTTGCCATCGCAGACCTCAACACCATCCGTAATCGTGCCGGTGCGGAAGCTTATCCATCCAGCTATGATGACGGCGACCTCAAGAAAGCCATCTTCAAGGAACGTGAAAAGGAGTTATTTGGCGAGAACGATGAACGTTACTATGACATCATCCGCAACAACTACATTTTGGAGGAATTACACGGCAAGTTCCAGACCTTGACCGCTAACGACATCCAGAATGGTGCCCTCTTCCTTCCAATTCCAAGCAACGCTTATTCTGATCGTGACGGAAAGGTAACAAACACTATGATACGCCAGACCATCTACTGGATGCGCTACATGTAAATCATATTAAAATAAAGAAAACAAAAAAATGAAAAAGATATTTCTCCTAATAGTAGTAGTGGTAGCAACCTTAGGGTTCACCACCTCCTGCACCAAGTATAACTTCGCTGACACTGGTACATCCGTCGGCTATCACGATTGCACCATGTGGGACTATTTCAAGCAAGATTCCTACAACTGGGACTCTCTCGTAATCATGGCAGAGCACGCTGGTCTCCAAGAGATATTTATGGGCACCAGTTCCTATGGCAAAAACTTGACAGTGTTTGGCATGACCAACCACAGCATTCGCCGTTATCTTTTGCAGAATGGTTATGAACAGATAGCAGATGTACCCGTAGAGGACTGTCGTAACTTCATCCTTTCCTCCATCATCGAGGGCAATCAAGTTATCCAACTCGACGACTTTACACCTGGCATTGCCTCAACGGATCCGAGTACAGTCATCGGACAAGGTGGTAAGACATACACGATGCTCTCTGGAAAACAGCTTTGGATTTACACCTATCGTGAACCATACGGAGGTGTGCCACAGGCTGGTCCTAAGAAAATCTATCTTGCCTCCGAAGCTGCAGGAAAAACCAGCGAGGTTGCTTCCTGCAACATTATGACTCAGACAGGAGTCGTACACGCTTTAAGTTATGATTTCACTCCAACAGATTTTTAACAAAATGAAAAGATTATATAGTAAAATCAGTTTCGTGGCAATCACCCTCATCTCACTAATATCACTATCGAGTTGCCATAATATGCCTGTAGGCTATCTCAAGGCTGAAAACGCAGGATATGAACCAGATACCTTGGTTGTCTATCAGGAAGTAGATGAATATGCCCCTCAAGTAACCGACAATTCTCCTTGGACTTCGTATGCTATCCAAGGCGTAGCAGGTACAGTGCCTATCACCTACGAGTTTTACGACGTAGAAGCTACAGAGGGAGGTGATGCCGCTGCTTTCCGTCAAGCCATCCAGGAAGGAACCATCCGTCTTCAAGGCAGTTTGATTCAAGTATTCTATGCTGCCTCCAAGAACTTACCTGTAGGTAGATATAGCATCAGCTTGAAAGTGCAGAACGAGGATCACTCTGCACTTCTTCCACACATCTTCACCGTCATCATCAAGAAGAACGAGTTCGGAGATTGGGACAATGGTTCCTATGGAGACGAAGACATCGACTATACATCATTAAGAACTAAATAGAAGAAAAGATATGATGAAAAATATTAGTATATTGCTCTTTGCAGCAATTCTCTCTCTCTTCAACCTTGAGCCTTGCATGGCTCAAGGCAAGAGTAAAGAAGATGTACCAACAGATGCCACCACACAAAGTGGCATTCGTTTTTTCCAAGGCTCTTTCCAGCAAGCCCTCAACGAGGCTAAGAAGCAGCATAAGCCTTTGTTTGTTGATTTCTATGCCCAATGGTGCGGGCCTTGCAAACGCATGGCAAAGACCATTTTCACTCAAGACTCCATCGGAAAGTACTTCAACGAGAAGTTCATCAGCATACAGATTGATGCCGAAAAGCCTGAGAATGTTGCCATTGCCAAACAATACAAGATTGAGGCATTTCCTACCTTGGCATTCATCGCCAATGACGGAAAGGCAATCTCCATATCTGTAGGTGCGATGGGAGCAAATGAGTTGTTGGAAGCTGGCAAAACCGCCGCGGGCGATGTCATCGGATTTAAGGAACTCTACGAACAATACCGTGCCAACCCTTCCGACTTGGACATCCAACAGAAGGTACTACAACAAGCCCCTAAGTTTCTTATGGCACAAGAAGGCATGGATGCCGAGAAATGGGTAGTCAGAATCAGAAAGATGTTCAGTGCCTATATCCAAGCCAAGTTAGGTCCAAGTCTCATCAACCGTACAGACTATCTCATCATCACCCAATTAGGTGGCGACGACAGCGAACAGCAACAAAAGATAGCTGACTTCATCAACACCAATCTACCAGCTTGGCAGAAAAATGTCGGCGATGCTGCTGCCTATTATGTCATTGAGTATAATGACAAGCGCATCGAGGACCTTGCCAAGGAAGGAAATCTAAGCTACAAGGACTATGTGGCTAAGATTTCCGGGGAGTACAAGCCTTCCTATTCCGTTATTTCCTTCGTTGGTAATTTCGACCCAGCCAAGTCGTCTGCCAAATATGCCGATGCCATCTATGTCATCTACAAGGACAAGGACATCAAGAAGTACTTGGAACTGATGGACGAATACTTCAAGTTGATGGGTGAGAACGCCACACCGGCCGACTATGGTAAGGCAGCACAGAATCTTTATTACGCAGCTGGCAAGAAACTCGCTCCTGCCGACCACGAGATTGCCATCAATTGGGTGGAAAAAGCATTGACAGGTGAAACTTCCGTCGTTGACCGCATCAACTACCTTGTCATGATTGGCGACAGCTACACGGCGATAAAGAAGTATGAGGATGCTACCAAATACTATCGCCAAGGTTACGTGGAGTCGCTTCAACTCAACAATATGACACAAGTACAGGCTATGATTCAGGCTACTATTGCCCGCAAGTTGGCTACACTTGAACTCTTACAGAAATAAACGGTTTGAAAAGATAAACAGAATGAAAAGGTCTATCTATATTCTTGCATTACAGATGGTAGTTACCATCTGTATGCTATTCGTACCGATTTGCAGTCAGGCACAAATCAACGGTTTAGTACAAGGTAAACTCCCTAACGGACTCACCTATTATATATTGCGTGACCCAAGCAACGCTGGAGAGGTCAACTTTTATTTGTACCAGAATGTGGGTGCTATCTTGGAGACAAACAAGCAATATGGTTTGGCACATTTCTTGGAACACATGGCGTTCAATGCTACCGAACACTTTCCTCATGGAGTCATGACTTACCTCCGTGACCACAGTTTGGTATTCAATGCCCAAACAGGCATTAACGAGACCCGATTTCAAGTCAACAATGTACCTGTAGCAGACAGTGAAGTGACGGCATCTATGATGTTGTTGCTCAAAGATTGGTGCAATGGCATCAAGATACTACCCAAGGATGTGGAAAAGGAAGCAAACATCATCTCGGAGGAATGGAGACAAAGTCGCAACGTCAACAAGCGCTTGACGGAAGCCATCGCTCCTTACATCTACAATCACAGTGATTATGCCACCCATAACGTCATCGGTTCAGAAAAACAGATTCGTAGTTACACAGCCAAGGACATCAAGACTTTCTACCAGCAGTGGTATCGCCCAGAGTTGCAGTGTGTTGCCATTATCGGTGATATCGAGCCTACAGAATACGAGAAAGAAGTAAAACGTATCTTCGGGGCAATTCCTGCCTCCAAGAAACCTATAACGAGGGAGAATGCACTCGTCCCAGAAAATGACACACCCCTCTACTACCGTTTCATTGACAAGGAGAACACTTCGAATTCCGTCGGTATTTACCAACGTACCCTTGCTATAACAGACCCTACGAAACGTGATGTAGTGGGCGACCAACTCAAGGCTCGCCTCTTCCAACGCTTAGCTTCCCAGGAATTGGCTATGCTGCGCAATGATGCAAAGGAAGAATTCATCACAGCCACCGTCAGTTACTCACCATTGGTGCGTCAATATGACCAGAACGCCTGGGACTTCGTACCATATGCTGGCAAGGAACAAGCAGCCCTCAAACAAATCCTCGCTATTCGTGAGCGTATCTATCGCCAAGGATTCGATAGCGAAGAGTTTGAGCAAGCCAAGGAAGCCCTCTACAATGAGATGAAACCTCTGATGGAATCTGATAACCTGGGAACTCCCGACAACTGGATGGATGTTTTCAAACAGAACTATCTGTATGGTATGCCACTGGAATCCTTCCATCAACAGATCAGACGTTCCGTGGAGAGTTTAGTAGATATGGAGGTAGAAGATCTAAATGCTTGGGTTCGTTCCTGGATGAACGACAAAAACCTCAGTTTCATTACCTATTCAGCCAATCCATCCGACATGAACGTGCCATTAGCACAGTTCCAAAAGATTTTGGCTGAAGTAAAGGAAGACCCCGTATTGACTTTCGACAAACCTGCATCCATCAGTCAACTCATTGACTACAAAATTACACCAGGAAAGATTAACAAGAGTACACTCATTAAGGACATGAATGTAACCGAATGGACCCTTAGCAATGGTGCCAAAGTACTCTACAAATACCTGCCTAATGCAAGAAAGACAATATACTTTGTCGGTTCTGCGATGGGTGGTAACTCATTGGTTACCTCAAAGGATCTCCCCTCAGAGAAAGCAATGCAGTCGCTCATTATGCAATCTGGTCTATACAAGTACAGCCGTAATCAACTCTACGAATGGCTACAGAATAAAGACATCCAACTTTCACTTTCCATCAATGACTACACCGATGGTGTAGGTGGAAATACGACTGTGGCACATGCAGAAGACTTCTTCCAGTACCTCCACTTAGTGTTGACTAAACAGAATTTCAATCCAGCTGTTTTTAATAAGTTTGTGGAGAAAAGCAAGTACCTCTATTCAAATAGGAGCAAGACGGGCATGAGTGCCGTACAAGATTCCATCAACACAATCTTATACCCACCGTCAGAAGACAACCCACGTGAAGACTTGGCATTTTATAATCGTATGAGACTTCAAGATCTACCACGTCTCTTTAACGACCGTTTCGGCAATGCCGCCTATTTCACCTTCTGCTTGGTAGGTGCTTTACCAGAACAAGAAGCACGCCTGATAATAGAGAAGTATGTGGCTTCCTTGCCTGGGACGCCAGGAGTAGCACCACGTCAGTACAAGTTAAAGAACATCTCTTCACCAAAACGTGAAATAACTTGTGAGTTGGAAGCAGATTTGGAAGGCGACTTAGGAGAAATAGAATTAGCTTTCACCAACGACAAACCACTTTCTGCCAAGGAACAAACCGCCCTCAATGTGGTGAAAGACCTGGTACAAGCTCGCCTCTTCGATGAACTTCGCGAGAAAGAAGGTGGAGTCTATTCCATTGCCGTAGATGCAGACTACCAACAAGTACCTCGTTTCATGGAAGAGTTGAAGATTCATTTCACAACTGAACGTGAGAAAGCTACCAGGATGAAACAACGTGCTTATGAAATCTTGGCTGAGATTCGTACAAATGCTTTCACGGAAGAAAACTTCAAGAAAGTGTATATACCATTAGTCATTGAGCAAGAGGCACAACAGAAAGCTGAGAAAGACACAACGGAAAGCACAGAAGAGACTGATCCAATGCTTTGGATTGCCATGCTCAATGCTTACGTTGAGGGACATAAAAGCAACTCGAAAGACGCGCCAGAGGTAATTAACTTCAGAGATATAACGCGCAAAGACGTAGCAGATGTCCTTGACAAGCTTATGGAGGGAGCGAAGAAACGAGACATTACAGTGAAGTCAAAGCAAGAGCAATACTCCGATTTCTAAAGTCAAATTTTATTCACTACCACTAACTGTATGAGAATTTAGGGGAATTTTTCCCCTAATTCTCTCCTCTGTTCGTACGAGAACGGCTGTTTTTGGGGGGGTGATGAATTAATAAGTTTAATATAAACCGGAATAATAACGATAAAATTTATATATGATGAGAAAGATCGTTTTATTAGCTATGCTTGTATGTACAGGCACTTTTGCGATGGCTCAGAACGAAGCAGGAATGGCATTATAAAAGTAGGAAAAGAAAATAAGAAATGACAAAAAAAGCAGCAATGCTTGTGACATCAGCAAAAAGGACTGGAGATGAAGTTCTTGCTCCATTAGGCAAGTAATACTGCTTTCCCCAGTCCCCAACTCAATCTTTATTTAAATTGTTCCTTTATAGCATTATGCAAAATATCGCCATGCTGGTTTTGATTGATGATATTTCCGTCACGATCAATCAGAATGACATAAGGTATCGCCTGTACCGCATACTCAATGGCTCCTGGATCCTTGAAACCCTTCAGCGTAGAAATATGTATCCAAGGCAATTCATGTTTTTGGATAGCATGAAGCCATTTCTGCTTATCGGTATCCAGTGAAACACTGACGATATTAAAACCTTTTTCATGATAGGTTTTATACAGTTCCTTCAATTCCTTGGATTCCTGAATGCAAGGAATACACCAGGAAGCCCAGAAATCCAGTAAGGTAACCTTACCTTTCTCTACCAATTCTGAAAAACGTATATCCTTACCATCTACGGTTTTAGAATCAAAATCCTTGAATGGATTGCCAACTGCAGTAGCCTTTCGTTCTTGCTCTGCATATTTCTGAGCGTCAATCTCAGCCTGTCGCAAAGCCTCTGCCCGTGAAAGGTAAGAAGGATTCACCTTTCCACGCATTTCATTGTAGAAGTCGGCAGGAAAGAAATCCTTGCCATAAGTGAGAAACAAACGTGCACCAATCTGATTGCTGATATTGGCAGCTATAAACTCATACATATACTTGCGATTTCCCTGATAGAGTTGATTCAGACGTTTGGTGTAAGCCTCATTTTCTGCATCCGTATAAGAGCGTTTCTTTTCTATTTCCTGACGCTGGGCCACCATCTGATCTACCTGTTTGCGCAATTCCCTTTCATGAGAGAGCACCATGTCATCATACTGCTGGGTGATAGTACCACCTCGAAGCGTTTGGGTATAACCATGACAATCAGCCACTATATTTCCCTGCTCTATGGGAATACTGAGTTCTGGTAAGCCATACACAAAATTCTTATCTTTTGGAGGTAAGGCAACCATCCCCCAACAAGCACTATCTGGAGCAGCAACGGAGAAATGATATTGCCCTTCTTTAATGACACAACTGTCTATCTTTTCTGATTTTTGCTTATCTACAACATCATTTTTCAAGAGATAAATGGTCAATCCATCATATTCTTTAGTATGGATATTACAGGTAAAGTTGAAATTCTGTGCATTTACGGCACATCCCAACATCGCAAATAAAAATACTAAATATCTTGTTTTCATTTCTTATCTAATATTTGATCGTATTCTTTGCTGTTTATAATCTCCAAGGCACGGTTCTCCACATGATTGTAGGAATTGAACAACTTGTAATAGAGATTATTATCCTTATAAAGCTGACTGCAGATGACTGCTTTCATCTGCACTCTTACCATGTCCTCAGACTTAGCGTAATCAGAGAGATTCATCGGAATTCCTGCTTGTTCTGCGGTTTGGCATACGGCTTTCATCACATCATCAGTCGTATGAAATTCCTTGATGAACTTATCGGATGTAGGATATTTCTCCAACAACTTTTCTTTCAAGTCGCCTACGAACTTCTTGGCTACGGCAGTCTGAACTCCACAATAAGTAAGAAGCGAATACCAGTTGGTCATGTAATCGGCAGATGGATTTACATCAATATCAGCAGACACACCACCTTGGCATCTGAGTAATCGATGAGTACGTAGGGATTGCCAGGTCTTGGTAGAATCAGCAAACACCATACCATGATAAGGCTTCTGAATCGACATGCCGGCAGGAGTCAGATAACGTGCTACCGTGATACGAAGGGCAGAGCCATCACTAAAAGGCATCGTCTGCTGTATAAGACCTTTACCGAAAGTTGTCTTGCCTACCAGAACACCACGATCCCAATCACGGATAGCAGCAGAGAAGATTTCTGCTGCCGACTTGGTCTGGTCACTCACCAACAGAACAAGCTTTCCTTTCTCCATCATTCCTTTATTCTTGGCCTTATAAACCTCATTAGGAATATGAGCACCCTGAGTCTGAACGATAACTTTATCGCCATCCAGGAATTCATCTGCCAATGCCACAGCCACATCAAAAAGACCACCATTATTAGCACGAAGATCCAATACAAGATTCTTCATCCCTTTCTTCTTCAACTCAGAAACCGCTTTTCTGAAATCATTGAGAGTAGTTTCCGAGAACATAGTCAGACAGATATAACCCGTCGTCTTATCAGCCATATAATAGAACTTGATAGAGGAAGGACCAAAAGAGGCAGAAGGGACAAAGGGGGTGGAAGAAGAGGAAAACTTACCAGCAGAAGAAGGCGCATTACTTTCAGAAGAAGATGTATTACCAGCAGAAGATGCAGGAGATGATGGCAAGCCGAGAATAGCCTCCTCATTGGCTTTAGCCGTCATCGGGGGAAGATATTCAGAAAACGGGTCAAGAGACTTGAGCATTTTCGCAATCTCTTCATCAACGAATTTTGCCTTATTGACACTATCCACATACATATTCGTCACGGCATACATCGCCATATTGAACTTCTCTTCCGGAGAATTTTGTGCCTGTGCAGCCATTGCCACACACACCAGCAATATGGTTATCAGTTTAGACCGCTTAAGGGCTGGAACCGAAGTTCCTGCCCAAGCGTTCTTAACAATGATAGAAAATATCAATCCTTTCATTCAACCGATATCTTTATTTTGACCTTTTAATCAATTCTACAGCACAACAGATCTCGTCGCAGAGCTGTGAAGGACTACCAGAATAGCCTTCGGCTGTATAAAGCAACTTGCCATTGCGGATAATCACCTTACGTGGAATGCCTGAAGAATTAAACAACTTAGCAAAGATGCTGAATCCTGCACTGAATTCCTTACTACCCTGCTTTTTATTGTCATACATCACATTAAAATTCTTATAGCCTTTGGCATTCATGAACTTCTCTGTTGTAGCTCTGCCTGCATAACCACGGTCCTGTGTATTCACAAAAAGGATCACCACATCCTTATCATTTGCATATTTATCAACGGCGAGTTTCATACCCTCCATAGCAGCCTTGCAAGGTGCACACCAATTAGCCCAGAAGTCGATGACTACAATCTTATTCTTATAAGAAGCCATGCTTACCTGCTTGCCCTGTGAATCTGTCAGAGTAAAATTAGGAATCGCAGTATTCATCATGTGTGACTTCACCTCTTCCTCCAAGGCAGCCTTCACATTTGAACCCTTCAAACCATCCATATACTTTTGGAATTCCTGGTCTGTCTTGCAACCACTTTGGCTACGTAATTCCGCAAGCATTTCATTGGTTACAGTATTATATTTCGCTGCCAGTTTCAAGCTTTCCAAGGCTTCACCATTCTTGTTCAACGCCTTCAATACCTGATAATGGGCCTCATTGACAGAAGCATCACAATAAGCCATCTCTTCATTATCAAAATACTTCAAGTAACTATAGGCTTCCTCATATCGCTTCATCGCATTGAGCAACTTGATGTGAGTACCCAGACGATCATAGAACTGGTAGTCAGCATTCAACTGCGCTTCTGAAGGAGAATTATAGAGACCTTCCATGCAAGAACGGTCCTGACGCTTTTCAATGAGCAGATCCATCAAAGGTTTTGCCACACTGTAGATGGTATCATTACCAACCAAATGTATTCGGAAGTTGCGGAAGATATTCCAACGGTAACATTCGCTCAAAGCTTTGAAATCAAACATCGGCAAATGCTTCACCAGACGGTCGTACTGTTTGCCATCAAAAAGCAATGGGCAATACACGCGAGAGAGATTATAATACATATAATTCTGATCTCTGAAATGTTTACTCTTCTTGCAGGCATCCTGAGGATACTTCACAAAGAATTTCTCGATAGAATCAGCTGCAGCAAGACCCATCATAGACTGGAATTTTTGGAAATCACGGAACATGCAGGCTTCTCCATTAGGAAATAACTTATACATCGCATCACGGATAGAATCAGCCTTTGCCACATCCTTTATCTTAAAACGATATTCATTCTCGAAAGTAGAGAGTACAAATTCGTTGTCTGGGAAATCCTTCTTTGCCATATCAAAGAAATGACCAATCGCCTTATTGTAGTTTTCACCTGCCATCAATTGAATATTTTTCAAATACAAGTCGATGAAGTCAGGCATACGCTTCAGATAATTCTGCACTTCCTTGTTCATCCACATCATCTCAGCTTCCTCAGAAATACTGTAATTGGTGAAATAATTGGTTACATAATATTGCTTTGGGCAACGGAAGCTGGCAAAAGCTGCATATCCGCCAGGAAGCGCAGTACCATCTTCCTGGCTGGTCATATAGACGTAGCCGCCATTCTCATCATTATTATCTGCTACACGATTGTTGATATCGCCAGCACGCATGGAAATAGCGAAGAAGGCACAGTCGGCAGGCAACTGGTATTCGCCTTTCCACTGGTTCTTGCCTGTTTTCTGAAGAGTCAGATCATCGATGTTCCACACATAATCCTGATACATGTAGATGACCGCAGAGAGTGTGTCGCGATTGGCGATTGGTCCCTCATTATTGGTATAGTTAAAACTGATTCTTTCTCCAGCTTTAGGCTGGTTAATGCCCGTAAGTCTTGAGGACATTTGAGCTTCCATGCCCATTACTGAGAACAGGCAAAGAAGCAAAAATAAAAATTTTTTCATTTTGAGTCTTATATTTAAAAGATGTATTTATCTCATTTGTTCTGTCTGAGTTCCAATAGTACTAAGGTCGATACCCAGTTCATCTCTGAAATAGTCAAGCACTGCTTCATATTTCTGACGAATTCGATGCTCAGGAATGAGATTCCAGTCTGTATCATACTTCGTACCGCCACAATCAAAAGTATCATTGAGATATCTTTCTTCGAAGGTGGCAGGAGAACAGGTCACAATATATTTCACATAAGAAGCAAAATCATGAGCCAATGTATATCCACTCTTTGCCTCTACACTACCATCCATAGCCGCAGCACCATTGTATCCCCATGCTCCTGAAGGAATTTCACCATTAGTGGTATAAGTAGGATAATTCACTTTCCACTTTGTGAACAGGGTATCGAAGCGCTCCGGAACAGTAATGATATTCTTGGATATAGCATAGCTAATCATGGCATAGGCGACATCTCCGACAGCCTCACGCTTGGTTTCCACATCCTGTGGATTGATTCTGTCATTAGCAAATGCGAAAGCTATATGATTGAAACCACAGCAGGAATTTCTCAGTTTCTTATCCTTTCCTGTTCCGGCATTATTATCCCATAAGGAATAGACGCTGTCGCAAAGCAATATCTGATAAGGAAGACATTTCTTAACAAAATCTTCTGGCCAAACGCTGATACCAGACTTAACCAGCCCCCATGCCTTTGCAATATCCTCTTCCTTAGCTTGTGTGCCATAATAAGGAATGTACTCGTTTACAGCCCATCGGAATTGAGCATTCGAGAATTTATACAGCACCATAGAACCATATTGCTCCTTGAATGACACAAACTCTCTGTCATAATCGTTGTTACCCTGAGGGAAGACGATAGAAAGACCAGATCCTGACGGACCATCTACATCATCGTTATCACATGCCCAAAATACCAGAGGCAATGCCAACATAATTATATAAAGTAACTTTTTCATTTTTATTGCGTTAAAACATTAAAAAATTTACATTCCTTCTCTGACTGCATGAACAGGATTCTGCTCAAGATTAGGATTATTGGTCGTTGCTTCCACAGGGAAAGGCAATGCAAAGCCCACATCATTCTTTTCGAGCGTAAATGTAGTTCTGTTACCATTCTTATCAAACCAAGGATGCTCTATCTTAGGCATACCATAGCGACGAAGGTCAAACCAGCGATGTGGATTCTCAAAGCACAATTCACGACGACGTTCTGCACGAATAAACTGGATCAAATCTTCTGCATTGCTTAAGGAATAATCTATATAAGAAGCACTTGCTATACGCTTTTTTCTAAGGGCATTGATATCGTCCACTGCCTTGGCACCAGAAGCAGCATCACCAGCTGCATATTTCTCAGCGTATGCCTCAGCACGGTTCAGATAAAGTTCAGCCGTACGCCAGGCAAAACCTCGTTCAGAATTACCAGCCTTGCACTCCTGGTGTTTCCAGTACATCGATGTTTCCTTAAATGCAAACTTCATTCTTAAATCATCAGATGTAAATGAATTGAACAAATCTTCTGAAGGCATGAGCAATGTTGCAGATATCTTTACTTTTTTAGTAGAGCCGCCCACAAAAAGAGTTTCAGGAAAGGCTGAAGAAACGAAATTATTGGATGCCATATCAGCCCATGTATTATATGGATTTGGAATATAGTTTGACGGAATCGCCAGCGAATAAGTATTCAAGTCACACAATACAGGATGCCCACTCATTGCCTTATCTACATGAGAAATCACCTGATCCCAATTCTCCATATAAAGATAAATACGAGAAGCCAACAAATGAGCTGCCATCCAATTGATACGGAAATTGCTGATGGTTGACGATTTGGTTTCTTCCAACAAGGAGCAAGCCTCCTCGATATCAGCTGTTATCTGACCATATACAGAAGCTACCGAACTGCGCTTTGACCCTTCATTCTTGATTTCTGAAGTCAAGACAAGAGGAACACCAACCAACTTGTCTGGAGTAGTTCCCTCCATATTGTATGGCATCGCATAGAGGTTAACCAAATACCAGTAGTAATAAGCACGGAGAGCCAAAGCTTCGCCTTTAGTACGCTTACGTTCTGTATCTGTACCAGTCGCTTTATCTACTTCTCCAAGAACCGTATTACAAGCCATAATCAGTTTGTATAAATCCTGATAACTCTGATAATAGCCTGTCAACTTACGATCGGTAAGCAATTGGTCCATATCCGGCTGCCAGGTATAGACATCCTTGAAAGCCAAATTATCATCTGTATAATAATAAGGTATGTTCCAACTTTGTGCAGACATATCAGCACCTTGGACATCATCAGTAAAAACATGACTGAGCGGATCGATAGAAACGAACATACCATATCCCTCACCATTGAGGATTTCCTGATAGTCCTCTACTGTTTCCGGCTTGAACTCATCTTGCGAAACTTCTTCCAGGAAATCACCGCAAGATGTGAATGAGATAACAGCCAAAAGAGCTGAAATTAATTTGATATATGTTTTTTTCATCTTTTCTAAATTAATATTGAACTTTAGAATGAAACACTCAGTGACAATGAATAGGACTGCGTAATAGGCAATGCTACACTACCAGTATTGCTAACTTCAGGATCCTGACCATTGAAACGGGAACTGCAGAGGGTAAACGGATTTGTTACATTGAAACCTAAAGAGACGGCAGTTACACCCATATGGCGCAGGAACTGATAAGGAACTGCATAAGACAACATCAGGTTGCGGCAGCGGAAGAAATCACCTTTCACAATGCGCGCATCTGAATAGTTGTACATGGTGTAGGTATTTTTCCATGATGCACTGCGGTCTGGAGTATAAATCATGTAGTCATTGCTATCTGAAAAGTTAAGACCTGGAATCATACTCTGGTCGCCCTCCTGCTTCCATCTGCCAAGCATTTCCTTGGTCATATTAGTCTGCGGACTTGGCATCTTGTTGTCTCCTTCAAAAATGAAATTCAGACGCTTGTAATTACCAAAGCCGAATGCAAACTGTGCAGACAAGGTAAGATTCTTCCAGCGCAAGGATGAAGACAAACCGCCATTAAAGCGTGGATCTGCAGGACCGACATATTTCAAATAGGTAGCAGGATCATCACTCTTTTCCACCTCATCTTCGTTAGATGAACATCCTTTGAATGTAGCGAAACCTGTCTTTGGATCCAAGCCGGTAAACTCCCATGCATATACGGCATTCACTGGTTTGCCATCAATATATACATTTCCTGCCAGATAATCATCCACCTTATAGTTTTGTACGGATGTCTTTGAAATATTATTGGTATTCTTAGACCAGATCGGAGTCAATGTCCAAGTCCAATCCTTGGTCTGGATAGGTTTGAAAGAGAGACTCAACTCGATACCTGTATTTTTCAGACTCGCACCATTGCGGTATGTGGTGGTTACTCCATACTCTGTAGCAACTGGCAAATTGAAGATGATATCTTTTCCCCTGCGGATATAATAATCCAAGGAACCTGAGATACGACCATTGAGTACACTGAAATCAAAACCGAGGTTGGTTGTGGTGGTCTTCTCCCATTTCAAATCAGGATAAGGATAATGACTGATACCCAACTGATATTCGCCAGAATAGCGGTTGACGAGAGCACTCATGTATTTGGCTACAAGATAAGGACTTACAGAAGTAGGCACATTACCCTGCTCACCATAAGAAGCACGAATGCTCATATTGTCAATCCACTTGATTGGCTGCATGAATGACTCATCGCTTACACTCCAACGACCAGAAATACTCCATACCGGACTCCACTTATGGTTTGTATATTGTCCGAAGCGGTTGCTTGCATCCATACGCGTATTGAAGTTCAAGACATAACGGTTCTTGTAAGCATAAACAAGAGTCAAGTACTCAGAAATCGTATTATTCTTCGTCTTTGAACGGCTCACAGTGTGCTTGTCCAAAGAAGAGTTCATACCATTAACTGCAGAATTTCCAGAGGTACTGGTATCATATTCATAACTGATACCCATACCACGCTCAGGGAAGTATCCCCACTCTACATCCGTCAATCCATCATATTGATTTGAACGAGCCTCAAAACCCGCCATCGCATTGATGATATGCTGGCGCTCATTGCCCAACATCAAATTATAGCTCAACTGGGCACGGGCTGTGTAGCTGACATTATTCATAGAAGAATAGTTCAGAATACCACCATGAGGCAGGCGGCTCTGTTTTTCAGCATCACTATTAGGAGCTACTGCACCATAATCATATCCTCTTATCTGGGCAATATAATAAGAACGTTCATCAGCCCACTGATAATTGGTAGTATTGCTATAATTCACACCAAAAGTGGTATCAAACTTCAAGTTCTTCAGAATATCATAGATGACATTTAGGTTGCCACTGAAGTTTCTTACCTTAGCTTCAGCACCTGTATGCTGCAACTCATTGAAGATATTGTAGCTCAACTGATAGTTCTGACCCAAACCAGGGAAAGTACTCAAGTTTGTGGTATAATAAGTATCAGGGTCCAAAGCTCTGGAAGTACTGAGAGCGTAGCTATATGGATTGGTGGTATAGAAACCATCATTGCTGTTTTCTGCAAAAGACAAACGGGTGCTGATGCGCAGTTTATCACTCAATCTGGCATCAATATTACTCATCAGAGTATATCGGGTAGAACTGTCGCCCTTGGTAGTACCCTTACTGCTATTATAACCGATGGAAGTGTAATAATTCACGACTTCGCTACCTCCAGAGAGGCTGACACTGTAATCCTGATTAAAAGCATTCTGACAGAGAAGTTTAAACCAGTCTGTATTTACAGTTTCATAATGAGCTACCTGCTGATTGAACTCATCCAGAGAAATCTTACCTTCATAGAGATTCATCAAGGCACCTTCATAACCGGTGCGATAAGGCATTGAAGAATAAAGATAACCATATTCAGACACATCCTTAGAAACGCTGACACGCTCTTTGGAGTTCATCAGGTTATATTGGCCGTATGAAGGGCGTCCCGTAAAGCCGAGAGAGGTAGAGAAATTGACAGAAGGCTTACCTTCCTGGCCTCTCTTGGTGGTAACGACAATGACACCATTGGCAGCACGCGTACCATAGATGGCTGTAGCAGAAGCATCTTTCAGGAAAGTGATACTCTCTATATCGTTTGGATTCACACCAGAGATAGCACTACCAATCAGACTGCGCTGGGCATCCAGATTCATCTGGTCTGTCATTCCTGTACCGGAAATGATATTGTTCAATTCATCATTAGAAAAGTTGACAGGATCTTCATGGATAATACCGTCAACCACCCATAAAGGAGAGGCATTACCGAAGATGGTAGAATTACCACGCATACGGATTTTAGGTGTCGCATTCACAGAACCAGAAGTATTGACAAGCATCAAACCAGGCACTGCACCCTGCAACATCTTATCAATGGTATTCACATTAGGGATTTTGATATCCTCTGCTTTTACTGTAGTTACAGAAGAAGACATGAGGCGCTTATCCATCTTCTGATAACCATTGACTACAACCTCATCAATATTATTGGTATTCCACTTCATTCGCATATAGTTTTCTTTACCTTCGCTGAATGTAGCAGTACCCGTCTCCATACCGATATAAGAAAAGACAAGTTCTGCCTCAGAACCTTTGATTGCCGGTATGGCAAAATTACCATTGGCATCGGTCACAGTCTTGATGACACGGTTATTCTTATAGCGTACCACAGCTCCGATAACCGGTTCACCATTTTCATCAGCCACTCTACCCGTGATGGCTGCATCGAACGCTTCTTTACGAAACACACGGATAAACTTGCCCTGAACATTGTAACCCAACTGATGACCGGCAAGAACAATAGCCACAGCCTTAGGAGCTGTTTTCTTGCGCACGGTGGCAGTTACCCGATAATCTCTCAAATCATCATAACTAAAGATCACGTTGTAATCAGAGTTTCTCTCAATGTTCTTCAACACATTGGGAAGCGGCTCATTCTTGACAGTGAACGTGAGCAGTTTACTGGCATGAGCATCAGCGGCAAATCCCCATGCCGACATCATCACAATGCCCACAAGCAACAATATCCGTCTTACAACTGACGAATAGTTTTCAGTCAATACTTCTTCTTTTGTCATATTTTCAAGTGTTTTTGTTGTTAAAAATCGGCTATAGTACGAAGATGAGAAACAAATGGGTACCAGAAAAAGCAAAAAAGTTGCATTTTGCTATGTTTTTTACATAAAAATCCTTTTTATTCAGAAATAATTCGTAATTTTGCAACATCATTCAGTATGAGAAAGAGTAGAGAATTTTAATTTAATAGAAATTTTGTATCAATGAGTCACTTGACGACGGATCTTTTCAACAGTTTGTATCGCAAACATTACGAGCAACTGTTCTATTATGCATACGGTTTTACCGATGATGCAGAGGTGTGTCGTGACATCCTCGCAGATGTATTTGAGAGTTTATGGACCCATCGAAAAAAAATCACTCAAGAAACGGCTCACAGTTACCTCTACCAATGCGTCAGAAATAAATGTATTGATTATGTGAGACGACAACAGCTCAACCGGCAATACGAGAGTTTTATAAAAGGAACAGCAGATACTGATACCGATATGGAACCCGATGCAACAGAGGAACGGATGCAAACGGTACAGGAATGCATAGACCTGTTGCCTCCCAAAACAAAACTCGTTTTGGAAGAATGCTACTTTCACAACAAGAAATATAAAGAAGTAGCCACTGCACTGGATATATCCACCAATGCTATCAAGAAACATATTGTGAAAGCATTAAGTGTACTTCGAGAACGGTGTCGAGGCACTACGGATGAGGAAAATAGTTAATAAACTATAATGAGGTTACCCAATTTGGGACTAAGAAAGTATTATTATAGAATAAAACTGAAAGAAGAATATGGAAATAGACAATTTTGATATTAAAGACGCAGACATGGTGCGTGACATCAAGCGAGCGTTTGCATCAGAGCACAAATTGTGTCCTGATGTAGAGGACGAATTGTCACTTTTCTGGGAGCGCCAGCATGAGAAGAAGCAGCAGCATCAGCGCATCATCTTCCGCTCTCTCTTCACCTCGATTGCCGTAGCTGCAGCCGTATTGGCTTGTGTTTTTATTCTCCAACCTAAGGAAGAAATTCATAAGGTTTCAGCACCCAAACCATTCTTTGCTGCTGTTTCAGACAATCAGCTTAAGATGACTACAAACGGAAAGAAATCATCCTCTTTAAATATAAATGGAGAAAATATAAAAGTATCCAAGCCTGTAGCTCAGGAGATGAATACTATCAAAACACCAAGTGGCAAATTCTTTACATTGTTGCTGCCAGATGGGACTACAGTGAAGCTCAATGCACAAAGTACTTTCCGTTTTCCGAGCAAGTTTTCCAGCAAAAACCGCGAAGTTTATCTGAAGGGGGAAGCGTATTTTGATGTTTATCACGATCCTTCACATCCATTTATAGTAAAGACTGATTATTTTGAGGCAAAGGCTGTAGGAACTTCATTTGATGTACGCTCCTACGATGCCCATCAGGCAAGTGTTACGCTGGTAGAAGGTAAACTTCTCGTAGGCAATGCTAAGCAGGAGCCTTCCCTTCTTCGTCCAAACCAGCAAAGTACTCTCAATGCAGATGGCACTCTAAGTACCTCTAATACAGATACCTATCAGTACAAAGAGTGGACCAATGGTACATTCTATTTTGATGATGTTACCCTGAGTGAAGTTTTGAAAGAAATGGGCAGATGGTACAATATAAACATTGAGGTACATAATAAGGGAGCACTTTCTACAAAGCTCCATTTTGTTGCTGATCGCAATGCAAGCATTCAGGAAGCTATCAAGAATCTCAATGCGCTCGGCCATTTCAACATCGTGAAAGAAAAGAACAGAATTGTAGTCGAGTAAAGATTCGACTAACAATGATTATCGATAAAATAAAATGAGGATGTACCAAACATTACGTTTTGATACATCCACTCTTTTTTTATATATAACGAAGTTATCGCAGAACGTGGCGGAGATGGCGGTGTAAATGTCGGAAACATGTCGGAGATAAATGTCGGAGACGTGTCGGAGATTAAACTGTCTGATAGACAGCAAATTATTGTTTCAATAATAAGGTCTAATCCAACTGTTTCTGCGAAACAAATGTCGGAGACTTTGTCGGTGACTTTGTCGGTGACTTCGAGAACGATAGAAAGAGATTGCCAAGGCTACAAAAGAAGTTTTAAAGACTTTTATTGGTTGATATTTTTGGAGAGTAAAACGTTCTATACTCTAACCATATACCCAAATACATCAAAATTTACAAAATCAAATTATTCTAAGGCTTGTTGTCTGCACTCCTGCTCTTCAAATGTATTGAACTAAGGAATTAAAGAAATGCGGATGACGATTCTATTTTATTATCTCATAGGATAACATATTTCTGATTTTGAAGAGACAAACAAATAGGCAAACAAACAAGAATATAATATTTTTTGTCCACTATTCTTAGAATGTTGATAAGTGACAGACACTTTTAAAAAAGATGAAAACAGAAATGACTGTTTGAAAAAGAACAAATGGCTTTTTTGTTTTTTTAAATCTAATTTTCCCATGCTTTAGCAAAAATGCATTATCTTTGCAAGAACTAAAAAAATTATCGAGATGAAACAGATAGAGAGTTTGATGGGATGGCTCATCGCATTCATCATCAGCGGTCTGATGCTGACGGGATGCACAGAAAAAGCCAAGAAGACCGAAAAGAAATCCGTAAAGGTAGAAACGCTCTCCGTGGGAGATACCAACCTGGAGGGTACGAAGGATTATGTGGGAACCATTGAGGAAAAGATGGGTTCTACACTCAGTTTCGAAATCGCAGGCAACATCACTTCCATCCGTGTGGATGAGGGAGATAGAGTCAGCAAGGGTCAACTGCTCGCTACCATCAATCCTACCACTGTGAAGGAGGCACACCGCACAACGCTCACTACTCTGAAACAAGCAGAAGATGCATACAGAAGATTCCAACCCCTCCATCAGTCTGGAACTATCTCGGACATGAAATGGGTGGAGATAGAAAGCAAATTGGAACAGGCAAAAGCTGCCGAAAGTATCGCCCGGCAACAACTCTCCCACTCTACCATCACTGCCCCCTTTGCGGGTGTCATCGCTGCTAAAAACGTGGATATGGGAACCTACGTGCTTCCAGGGCAACCCGTGCTGAAACTGGCAGATGTCAAACAAGTCAACGCCAAAGTCTCTATACCAGAAGCAGAAATTTCACACCTCCATGTAGGAGACAATGTAAAATTGACGGTTGCAGCCCTTGGAGGGGCCGTCTTCTATGGCACGATTTCTGAAAAGGGCATAGATGCCAACCCTATCTCACATACTTACGATATCAAAGTGGGCATCACCAACCCACAGGGCCGACTGCTCCCAGGCATGGTCTGCAATGCTCAGATACAGGGCAGTTCTGCAGCATCATCCAAAATCATCGTTCCCCCACAATGCATTGAACTCGACGTAGATAATTCCAGATTCGTATGGACCGTAGTGAACGGAAAGGCGCATCAGCAACCTGTCGTTACAGGCGAATTCGAGGGAGATGGCATCATCATTCTATCGGGTTTAAACACTGGTGATCAAGTCATCATCAATGGTCAGCAGAAAGTTTCTGAAGGAATGAAAGTAGATACCAGAAAGAATGAAAAACGATAAAAAGTGGAGGGAAAAGAAATGAATCCAGATACATATAAGCCAAAGAAGGACACCGCCCTTCACGACCACATCAAGGCTCGCATCACCAGAAAGCCCAACCGCATCATCAAGCGCTCATTCATAGAGTCGGCCATGTGCAACCACAACATCGTGATCCTGCTCATGGGGATGCTTGTCTTCTTGGGCATACTGGGCATCTGTATCATGCCAAAGCAGGAAATGCCACAATTCACCATTCGTCAAGGTGCCTGCGTGGCTATTTATCCGGGTGCCACATCCGATGAAGTGGAAGAACGGGTGGCTAAACCGTTGGAGAATTTTATCTTCGGATACAAGGAGGTGAACAAGAAGAAGACTTATACACAGAGCAAAGACGGCATGCTGATTGTGTTCCTGGAACTCAACGATGACGTGGAGGACCGCGATGCCTTCTGGAGCAAGTTCAAACATGGACTGCAAGCCTTCAAAACTTCCCTGCCATCAGGGGTTCTCGCCCTGCAAGCCGTGGATGATATCGCCGACACCTCTGCCCTGCTTATCACGATGGAAAGCAAACAGAAAACCTATCGGGAACTGAATACTTACATCGACCAACTGAAGGACAGACTGCGTCGTATCGATGCCATCTCTAACCTCCGCACCTACGGACTGCAGAACGAGCAAATTAGTATCTGTCTGGATCAGAATAAGTTAGCAAAATATGGCATTGGATCCTACAAGGTACTGAATGATCTTGCCTTGCAAGGTTTCACTACCGTAAGCGGCAATTTGGAACTGAGCCAGCTCAATATGCCCATCCACATCACCGACTCCTACAACAACGAACGGGATGTGGCAGAACAAATTGTCTATTCCGACCCGAAAGGCAACATCGTCAGACTGAAAGATATTGCCCAAATCAAAAGAGAATATCCCAAGCTGAACAAATACATCGAGAGCAACGGCAACAAATGCGTACTCCTATCCATCGAGATGCGACCGGGCAATGATATCGTGAAAATGGGAAGAGACGTACATCAGGCAATGGATGAATTTGAGCAGACACTGCCCGATGATGTTCACATCAATACCATCACCGACCAGAGCAGGGTGGTAAGCGAATCTGTGATTACCTTCCTCCGTGAACTGCTTATATCGGTCATCTCCGTCATCATCGTGGTCATCCTGCTAATGCCACGCCGTGTGGCAGAGGTTTCAGCTCTCAGCATCCCTATCACCATCTTCTCGTCAGTGGGCATCTTCTATATTTTCGGCATGGAACTGAACACTGTTACTCTGGCTGCTTTGATTGTAACCTTAGGTATGGTGGTGGATGATTCTGTGGTGATTATCGACAATTACATGGAGAAATTGGGACATGGTATGTCTCGCTGGCACGCAGCCATCGCTGCCCCTCGCGAATTCTTCATGTCGGTGCTTTCAGCCACGCTCAGCATCTCGCTCACCTTCTTTCCATTCCTCTTTACCATGCATGGCGATATGGGCGATTTCGTACAGTCGTTCCCTTGGGCAATGTTCATCATCCTGAGTATCTCGCTCACAGTTTCGCTGCTGCTTACACCCTATCTGCAGTATATGGTAATTCATCAGGGCATCAACAGTCAACCCAATCCAAATGCCCGGAAAAAGCCGCTCGACTATCTGCAGATGGGCTACACCTGGTTGCTGAAACACTGTTTCTCATTCCCTCGCACCACCCTCATCACAGGATTGGCATTGATCATCATCGGAGGCTTTATCTTCGTGAACCTGCCGCAGCGAATGATGCCTATTGCCGAGAGAAACCAGTTTGCCGTGGAGTTCTATCTCCCTAACGGAACCACCGCCGAGAAGACGGCACAGGTGGCAGACTCGATGGCCCACATCCTGCAGCGCGACCCACAGGTAACAGCCGTAACCACATTTATAGGACAAGGCTCACCTCGTTTCCATACCACATATGCGCCTCAGATTGGCGGACCGAACTTTGCACAGTTTATCGTAAATACAGTTGACAACAGCGCTACAGAAGAAGTGCTCGACCGATATGCCGACCGCTATTCCAACTATTTTCCTGACTGCTATATCCGTTTCAAACAGATGGACTACAATAACGCCACCTATCCTATCGAAGTAAGGGTGAGCGGCGACAGTATCAGGGATCTGAAGGCAGCAGCCAAGAAAATTGCAGCCTGCATGCATCAGATAGAAGGCATCAATCTGATTCGCACCAATTACGAAGAACCATTGCCGGGCATCAGAGTAACTCCTGACGCAACCGAGGCCAACCGACTGGGCGTGAACAAGACGCTTCTTTCGGCCGATCTTGCCATACACTTTGGCGATGGCATTCCAATATCCACCCTTTGGGAGGGCGATTATCCGGTAAAGATGGTATTGAAATCGCAGAATGATAGTGATCTTGCCAACGAATACATCCCTGTGATGGGAGGAACCTCGAGTGTTCCTCTCCGGCAGCTGGCAAAGATTTCACCCGATTGGCACGATGGAAGCATCGTACGCAGAAACGGCGTGCGCACCATTTCCATCATCGGTGAACCATTGAGAGGATTCAATGCCAACAAATTAGCCAACAAACTGAAGGAGGAAGTATCGGATCTCTCGCTCGATCCCGACCTTCATTGGGAAATAGGCGGTATGGCAGAGAAGGATGCCGAGACCTTGCCACAAGTTACCTCTGGCGTGATGATAGCAGCACTGATTATCTTCTTCATCCTGCTCTTCCATTTCAAGCGCATCAGTCTGGCTCTGGTAAATCTCTCATCCATGACGCTCTGTATTTTCGGTGCTGCTATAGGACTCCTGATAACAGGATTCGACGTGAGTCTTACCTGCATCTTGGGTGTAGTAAGCCTGATGGGTATCCTGGTGAGAAATGGTATCATCATGTTAGACTATGCCGAAGAACTGCGCCGCGACAAGGGACTTTCCGTAAAAGATGCAGCTTTCCAGGCTGGCGAGCGCCGTATGCGTCCTATCTTCCTCACATCAGCCGCAGCCTCTGTAGGTGTTTTACCGATGATGATAGAGAACAATACATTATGGTCGCCGATGGGAGCCGTCATTTTCTTCGGAACCCTCATCTCAATGGTGCTCATCGCCACCATTCTGCCTGTACTCTACTGGATTGTATTCGACAAGCATGGGGAGTATAGTTGGAGAAAGAAAGGGAGTAGCTGCATAGAACGCAATAAAAAAACGATGTAACTATGCTCCGTCATTAATTAATTTAAGAGAATAAATAACATCAATATTATGATTATCGAAGAAATTATCAAGTATAACGAACAATTCGTAGCCAACAAGGGTTACGAGAAGTATTTAACAAGCAAGTACCCAGACAAGAAACTTGCCATTTTATCTTGTATGGATACCAGACTGACGGCACTCCTGCCAGCAGCCCTCGGACTGAAAAATGGAGATGCTAAACTCATCAAGAATGCAGGCGGACTGGTCATCAGCCCATTTGACTCAGCCATGCGCAGCCTCCTGGTTGCCATTTATGAATTAGGAGTAAAGGAAATCATGGTCATCGCCCATTCCAACTGTGGTGCCTGCCACATGAACGGACAACAGATGAAAGAACTCATGATCAAGAGAGGAATCCATCAGGATGTCATTGATACTATCGGACTTTGCGGTATCGACCTTGATCATTGGCTGGAAGGTTTTCACGATACAGAGGATTCTGTCAGAAATACAGTCAACACCATCCGTAACCACCCTCTCGTTCCCAAGGATGTCTATCTGCATGGTTATATCATCGACTCTCAGACAGGAAAATTGACTGAAGTAAAATAATTTTTTAAGAAAAAAGTTATCAATATGCTTCATACGAAGCAGGAATGGCATTATAATGACAGGAAAAGAAAATATCTAAAAACTATTATAATAAAATGAGGACGTACCAAACATTACGTTTTGATACATCCTCATTTTTTCTATAATTCAGCCTCCAAAGAATCAAGTTTTTCAAACATCTCCTCAGCATTCAGAGTAGAAAAAGCAATTTTTCCTTCTGGATCTATGAGATAAGATGTTGGAATCCATGAGATATGATAATCTTTAGATATCTGAGTTTCTTTCCATTTCTTGAATTCAGAATACTGCAACCAAGAATACTGATTGGCAGAAAGATAACCATTCATCTTCGCCTTGTCTGTATCAAATGAAACACCGATAAGCTTGATTTTCTTACCATATTTTTCATCTATCTTCTTCACGGTAGGCATATCCTTACGGCAGTCAGGACACCAGGAAGCCCAGAAATCGAGAACCACCCAAACTCCAGCCTTCACCTTACCATCTGCAGTAACTTGAGTGCGCAATTCAGAAAGGCTGAACAATTTCTTCCCCGTCACGCTATCTGTAACTGTAAAATCTGGTGCCATTGTACCCACAGGCAACAGCTCCTGCTTGGTTTGTGCCTTACAAACCATAGCTACTATCAAAGACAAAAATAATAAAAACTTTCTCATATCTCAATACATTAATTATATTTATACCTTACCTGAAAGTTACCATGCCTCCAACTGATCTGCAATTTCCGGCATCATATCCTTTTTGAAAACAGGATTCTTTCCCTCTTTCTTCTGCTTGCGATAATCCTGAAGCAAGAAAACCGCCTGACGGGAAAGCAAGACGATGGCTACCAGATTGCACAGGGTGAGCAACGCCATCGTGATGTCGGCAAAACTCCAGGCAAAATCAAGCGAGACAACGGCTCCTACCATTACCATCGCAGCCACAGCAAGACGATAGATGAAGACTCCTAACTTGGAATCCTTGATATATCTCACATTGGTTTCACCATAATAATAATTGCCAATGATACTACTAAAAGCAAAAAGCCATATCATCACAGCCACAAAAGGATTTCCAATACCACCGATTTCATGGGTCAAGGCATCTTGCGTCAGTTGAATACCATTAGAAGCCGTAACGTCCACACCACTTACCAGGATGATGAATGCCGTGCAGGAACAAACTACCAGCGTATCCGTAAAGACGCCAAGAGCCTGTATCAATCCCTGTTTTACCGGATGGCTCACGGTAGCAACAGCCGCCGCATTTGGCGCACTACCCTCACCAGCCTCATTGCTGAACAAACCTCTCTTAATGCCCTGAATCACGGTAATACCTAACATACCTCCAGCAGCCTGATTGAATCCGAAAGCATTTTCTATAATAGTCAGCAAAACCTTTGGCAGACTGGTTATATTCCAGATGACCACACCAACGGCGATCAGCAGATAGACTATAGCCATGAGAGGAACCACTGTAGAAGAGAATTTTGCCACACGCTGGATTCCACCGAAAATGATAAGCAGAGTGAGTACAGTGAGAACTATACCCATAGTAGCAGGTTCAAAACCGAAAGCCTTCTGCCATGCCAGACAGATGGTATTACTCTGCACGGAATTGTAGGCAAAACCGAAAGTGATGATCATCAAAACGGCAAAGAGAATTCCCATCCATCCCTTTCCTAATCCATACTTCATATAATAGGCAGGACCGCCATAAAAAGAAGTCTTTCCCTGTCGCTTATAGAGTTGGGCAAGCGTAGATTCGATAAAAGCCGAAGCCGAACCCAACAAAGCAAGCATCCACATCCAGAACACAGCTCCTGGTCCACCAATGCTGATGGCAGTAGCCACGCCAGCTAAATTTCCTGTACCTATACGACTGGCGAGTGCCACCACAAAGGCCTGGAAAGAAGAGATATGCTTCATCTCCCCATCCACCTTCACGTCCATAGAAAGTTCGTCATGTCCTATTTCTTCAGGTTGCACCTTATCTGGATGAAGCAACAACCTCACCATCTCCTTGATAAGACGGAACTGTACAAATCGGGTACGCCACGTAAAAAATACCGCACAGAAGATCAGGACAGAAATAATAATATACGACCAGAGAAAATCGCTAACCTGAATAAAAATGTTTTGTATTGATTCTACCATTTTACTAAAAAAGTGAATATTTTTCTATTTAACTGCAAAATTACAATTTTTCTTTCTAATAATAACCTTTTTGCAATAGAATTCAACTAAAAAAGATAAAATCTACTAAATAACCAACATTTAAAATGCTTTTGAATATAATAGTTCCTCAGCAATGTGTGCAGATAACATGATAATTGACAAGTACAATACTTGTAATAAAAACTACTTATCAAACTACCTTTTTATGTAGAAATTTTGGTAAATCCATTTTTTTTGTTTAACTTTGCCTGAGATTTAAATGTGCAAACAATTTTGCTTGCAAAGAAGATAGCAGGAGAAGCTATTTAAATGAGAAAAAGTATAATTTTGAAGAAAGAGAAAAGAAATGATTGATCGTTGCTATATCGAAATAACAAACACTTGTAATCTTAATTGTGATTTCTGTCCAAAACATCAGAGGAAGAAAAGACAATTGACCGCAGAGGAATTTGACCTTCTCACAGATAAAGTAAGTGGGAAGGTTTGTTTTCTGTATTTCCATCTCATGGGCGAACCATTACTTCACCCACTCCTACCACAATTTATTCAGACAGCCAGAGCCAAAGGATTTAAGACAGTACTTACATCTAATGGCACCTTACTGGAAAGAGCGATGAATCTACTCGATACCTTACCCCACAAAATACAATTATCTCTCCATTCCCGCGAAAGTAATGCAAAGGGAGAATTATCAACCTATATGGATCAGGTAATGCAATTCTCCACCCAAGCTGCACAAAAAGGCACCTGTATCGTACTTCGTCTCTGGAATCAAGGAGGAAAAGACAAAGAAAACGAAATGGTCATGGAATATATAGAAAAATATGTACCCAAACCATGGAAGGAGCGCCCAGATGGTTTCAGACTTTGCGACAATCTCTATTTAGAATTTGACAGAAAGTTTGAATGGCCAGATACAGAGAAAAAAGAGTCTGAAAATCCAGAAGTTTTCTGCAAAGCATTATTCAAGCAGATAGGAATTCTATCTGATGGAAGTCTAGTACCATGTTGTTTAGACCACAATGGCGACATCATTCTCGGCAATCTTTTCCATCAATCCCTGGAAGAAATCCTCTCATCCGCCAGAGCGCAGGCCATGATAGAAGGCTTCAAACATCATACTGCCACAGAATCTCTCTGCAGAAATTGTGAATCCGCCTTAGTCCGCAACAGTTTCAGGGGCAAAAAGCGTTCATAAAAAATCTGCGTCATCCTCCCAGACCGACAGGTCTAAAATCTGCGAAATAAAGAAATGACAGGAAAAAGAAGAAATGACACCGAAAAGAAGAGAACCAGAGAAAATCCATGTAAATCCATGAGAAAAAAATCAATGAGAAAAAATCTGCGTCATCTGCGAAATCTGCGTGACAAAAAAATAGGAGCTCATTTCTGGCGCGAGCCATTGGCCAGCGGCCAAATATCCGCGGAAATCCGTGAGTAATCCGATAAGCAAGATTGCCATCCGATTCATCCGTGAAATCCGATGAAGAAAAACAAAAAAGCCTCAGAAATCTTTCGAAATCTGAGGCTCTTCATTGAA